>Ga0209812_10000116_pt1 | contig 73358 bp, 71 predicted proteins | sample JI71714BDNA_FD_187502 | JGI IMG/M metagenome (GOLD analysis project Ga0209812, IMG submission 187502) | Wastewater effluent complex algal communities from Wisconsin, to seasonally profile nutrient transformation and Carbon sequestration -... | ecosystem: Engineered > WWTP > Effluent > Algae... | reverse complement strand
ACGGGGGGCAACCACGGCTGGGGCAACCACGGGGGGCAACCACGGCTGGGGCAACCACGGGGGGCAACCACGGCTGGGGCAACCACGGGGGGATTGCCCCTACAAAGAATGAAACAGCCCTGGGTCATTTTAGGAGGCGGGGTAATTCATTTACAGAGATTGAGGCGCGATCGTTAAATTATAATTAGTATTTCCTTGATATTGGGAAACACGCACAAAATAATTACCCGGAAAAAGAGTTTGAGGGGGTGCGAGATTTTCAGGAACGATACCAAAATTTTGGGACGCGGCAATGATATCATCACTGCCAATTTCACCATTACCATTAAGATCCTGAATTAATTCTAAATCAGCATCCCCACTTAACCCATCTAATCTTAAGCTTAATTTACTGGGTGTATTGAGGATTAAACTATAAATATCCGTTGATTTTTGATCGTTCAAACTACCGTTAACGGATTTAACATCCGTAAGAGAAACCAGCGCGATCGCGTTGTTTAAATTATCACTGGTGGCGGGTGCTGTTGTCAATCTTCCTTCAAAAATTCCATTGGTAAGATAATGACTAAAGGCACTTTTTACTACTCCAGTTTTCACGGCCTCGTTCACCTCTGGGTATTTGTTTAAATAATAATTTGTATCAAAAAAAACACTGGGATTTCGCCCTTCAAATTGACCCGATTGTAAAAAATGTTGCAAGGTGGTTAATTTGTTTTGACGCACCGCGGTAGCCACATCAGGATTATTGGTTAAATAATACCTAGTATCAAATACCGGATGGGGATTGCGACCTTCATATTGGCCATGTAAAATAAAATGATCGATCGCGGTGATTTTATTTTGATTAACCGCGGACGCAACATCAGTATTTGTACTTAAGTAATAAGCAGTATTAAAGATCGCGTTAGGATCACGGCCTTCATATTTACCAACTTTCTGAAAATGCTCAAATCCACTCGCGTAGGTCCCCGTTGCTACCAGTGTCGCAACATCGGGATTATTTTGGAGATAATAGGTGTTGTCGAATATAGTGTTTAGGGTTAACATGAAAACAAAATTTTTTCTTTGGTTTAGACTGATTCTATGTTATCTTAATTAATGATGAGTGTGCCTTAATTATGGCTAAATCCCCTTTAATGAGCGCCTTACGCGCCGCCTATAATATTGCCCAACTTTCCCGAAAAACTGGCATTCCTGTCGATGAATTATCGGGGATGATGCGCGATTCGGTTTCCCTTAATCATCGGATTTCCCGTCGTCATCTTTTACAAGGTGGCCTGGCTATTGGGAGCGCGATCGTCGCGGCAAGTTGTCCCCGTCAACCTGTCATGGCCCAAACCAGTGCGCGATCGTCTATTTTAATTGTAGGCGCGGGATTGGCTGGTTTAACCGCGGGGTATCGTCTCAAGCAAGGGGGAGTACAAACGGATATTATTGAGGCCACTAATCGTATCGGTGGAAGGGTTCGTAGTTTAAATAAAACCTTGGGTACTGCTACCATTACAGAATTAGGAGGAGAATTTATTGACTCTTCTCATATAACTGTACTCACTTTGGCGACAGAATTAGGTTTAATTGCGGTCGATTTATTAAATGCCCAACAGGGATTAGTTCCTCAAACTTTTTTCTTTCAAGGGCGACGAGTTTCTGTTGAGCAACTCGCTCGAGATATGGTATCTTTAGCAGAAAATATTGACCTTGCGCGTAATCAAATTGGCGATGTTGTCACCTATAAATCCTTTAACCAAAGAGCATCAGAATTAGATGCTACTTCCCTAGCCGCGTATTTAGAACAAGCACAAATTACTCCCCTTCTGCAACAAGCGATTAATATTGCTTATCTTGTGGAGTTTGGATTAGATACTCAAGAGCAGTCATCCTTAAATTTAATCTCCTTAATTGGCACTGATGCCGGGACATTTAAGATTTATGGTGGGAGTGATGAACGCTATCAAATTCAAGGTGGAAATAACCAAATAACCAATCAACTCGCGACAATTTTATCCAATTCGATTGAAACGGGAATCACGTTGGAATCAATTAATATATTATCCGATGGACGTTATCGGGTAGGATTGAGAGCAGGACAAAGTGCCTTTGAGCGAGTCTATGAGCGAATTTTATTAACTATACCCTTTAGTACCCTCCGCAATGTTCAAATTAATGCGAATTTGCCATCTCTCAAACAATATGCTATTGCCCAATTAGGTTATGGCACTAATGCTAAAGTTTTAACATCCTATCGTAGTCGTATTTGGAAGGATTTATATCAGTCAACCGCGGAGACTTACACCGATTTAAACTATCAAACCAGTTGGGAAGCGTCTCCTTTTAGCACTGGAAGTAATTCCGTTGTCACCTTCTTTTTAGGAGGCACTTCTGGACTCGCGATCGGTAGTGGAGTCCCCAACAGTCATGCTGCACCTTTTGTTAATCAATTTAATAATGTCTTTCAAGGCGTTAAAAATGATAGAATTAATACTAAAGCGGTTCGTGCTTATTGGCCAGGAGAACGATATGCTTTAGGTTCCTATTCTTGTTATTTAGTCGGACAATGGACACGCATTCGTGGTGTAGAAGGCGAAAAAGTGGGAAACCTTTATTTTGCCGGAGAACATACTTCTCTTAACAATCAAGGATCTATGGAAGGAAGTTGTGAAACGGGTGAAACCGCCGCGATTTCTATTCTTAAGGATTTGGGATTAAAAGCCGCGGCTGATGCTTTGACAAAAACGCGATCGGGCCAAAGCGTGACGCGTAAAAGCAGATTCTTTTAAGTGGTAGGTTGGGTTGGGGTAAAATTCTGTTTTTACTGCGACTTTCCCTATTCAACCCAACCCATTCTTATTTTGAGTGTAAGAAAATGAACCACAAAGTTGTAGGTTGGGTTGAGGTAAAATTGTATTTTTACTGCGACTTTCCCTATTCAACCCAACCCATTCTTATTTTGAGTGTAAGAAAATGAACCACAAAGGCACAGAGGACACAAAGGGGTTATTTTCTCTTATTTTGAGATTCGGAAATGAAGAGATAAGACTACTTTTTTTGTCGATTAAACCCACCTATTCTTATTCTGAGTTTTCTTCCTTCTTCCTTATTGATTATGAAAACTACACAAAACAAGACTCTTCCACCTGGGACCTTAGGACTTCCTTTTATTGGGGAAACTTTATCGTTTTTAAAGGATTCTAGTTTTGCGAAAAAACGTCATCAACAATATGGCGCGATCTTCAAGAGTAGTATTTTCGGCTCCCCGACAATTTTTGTGGAAGGCCCCGCCGCGAATCAATTTGTCTTAACCCATGAAAATGAATATTTTATCGTTAAATGGCCTCCTAGTACCACAAAACTTTTAGGTGATTTTTCTTTGGCATTACAACAGGGAAGTATTCATCAAAAACGTCGTAAACTTATTTATCAAGTTTTTCAACCAAGGGCGATCGCGGGTTATATTGAAACAATGGAAGCCCTGACTCAATCTTATTGTGATAATTGGGTAAAAATGGAGAATTTAACATGGTATCCTGAATTAAGAAATTATACCTTTGATATCGCGTGTAAATTATTTGTCGGCATGGATGGTGCTTCTCAGAGAGCCTTGGGCCATGCTTTTGAAGCTTGGACGAATGGGTTATTTAGTATTCCGATTAATTTACCTTGGACGAGATTTGGCAGGGCTTGGCGCAGTCGTCAATTTTTGTTAGCCGAAGTTGAAAAGATTATCCGCCAACGTCAACAGGATAATTTATCGGATGTTAATGATGCTTTAAGTTTGTTAATTAATGCTACCGATGATGATGGTAATGCTTTAAGTATTGAGGAGTTAAAAGACCAAATTTTGGTGCTTTTGTTTGCAGGGCATGAGACTTTAACATCCGCGATCGCGTCCTTTTGTCTATTAATGGCGCAACATCCAGAAGTGTTAAAAAAAGTGAGGGATGAGCAGGAAAAATTTAAGGAAGAACCCTTAACACTGGAAACCCTCAAACAAATGACTTATTTAGAACAAGTTTTAAAAGAAGTTTTAAGATTAGTGCCTCCGGTGGGTGGCGGTTTTCGACAAATCATTGAAACTTGTGAATTTCAGGGGTATGAATTACCGAAAGGGTGGAATATTTCCTATGGTATTAATTTAACTCATAAAGATAAAGACGTTTATGAAAATCCTGAAACTTTTGATCCTGAAAGGTTTTCGCCAGAGCGAGTATCGGGGTATAAACCCTTTAGTTTTGTCACCTTTGGCGGGGGAATGCGAGAATGTATTGGCAAAGAATTTGCCCGATTAGAAATGAAGATATTCGCTGTTAAATTAGCCCGATATTATCAATGGGAATTATTACCGGATCAAGATATTAATTTAATTCCCGTACCGACTCCCCATCCCGTCGATGGGTTACGGGTTAAATTTGCCAAATTAACTTAATTATAGCCCTTGTCACTGGGAGCTAAAACCGATTTGGCTCCCCCTAGCCTTAATAATGGGGCAATTGATCGCGTCTAGCCCCCAGATGGACTCTTTCATTAGGAGTTAACAATGCCATTAATGCCTGTCGTTAAAGTCAAACCCGGATATAAATCCCAGTCTATTGATACCAGTATTGATGCCGATATTTTGCTTTTTCAATTATTGCAAAAAATCACACCAATGCAAAAAGTAATTCGCACTATTAACTTTAATAAAGCAGTACGAAATCTGGCTTTATTAGGGATAAAAAATCAATTTCCTAGTGCGACAGTTTCTTTAATCAAAAAAGAGTATATTAAGCGGTGTTTAGGGGTTGAGTGGATAGAGATATTGTTCAATTATTTATCAGGAGAAGAGTTAATGATTCAAGATCCAATTTGGTTGGCAAAGAAAATCGCGTATATTCTGGAATCGTTACAAATTCCTTATGTTGTGGGGGGTTCCGTGGCTAGTTCATTACTAGGAGAAAATCGGGCTACTCAAGATTTAGATTTAGTAATTAATATTTCTATGAGTCAATCTCAACGATTAATTAAGGCAATGGAAGGTGAGTTTTATATTAGTGAAAGTGCTGTGATAGAAGCTATTGAAAAAGCCAACAATTATCCCCGTGAAGCATCGTTTAATGTTATTTATTTAGCGGCAATAGAAAAAGCTGATATTTTTGTCATGAATTCCGATGATCCTTTTTCGATTTCTACAATGAATCGTCGTCAAAGTTATGTTGTTAGTGATGAAGATGAAACGGCTATTTATATCTATTCGGCTGAAGATATTATTTTGCAAAAACTTAGTTGGTATCGGCTTTCTGGGAGTGGTTTAGAAAAACAGTGGCGAGATGTGTTAGGGGTTTTAAAGGTACAAGGGGAAAGACTTGATTTTAATTACTTAAATGAATGGGCTGAAATCTTAAATATTAATGATTTATTGATACCAGCTTTACGGGAATCGGGTTTGTAGTTTGCCTGATGGGTAAGGTTTCGACGGGAGCATCCCACATTTGCCAAAAAAATGCAGTGGGAGCGTCTCGCTCCCTAGGGATCTAAAAGGGAGCGAGACGCTCTGATGCTCCGCACAGGCTACGCCAACCCACTACCAATGTACCAAAATGATATGCTCCGGGTATTGAGTCGGGGCGGGTTTACTGCACTTTTGGCTTCTAGTTAAGATATTGGCGAACCCGCCCCTACCGTCATTGCGTATTAAATTTTTATGCCTAAGTTGATTAATAATAATATTGAGTCGGGGCGGGTTTACTGCACTTTTGGCTTCTAGTGAAGATGTTGCCGATCGCGCCCCTACCGTCATTCCGTCTCTTTAACCCGATTTGATATCAGACGGAAAAAAATAAAACCCGCCTGGTTTTTTCAGACGGGTTTTATTACCAAATTTTTCGGGTATTAGAGCGGAATGGCACTCATTAAGGTTTGCATATTTTCCGCGATAACGGCTGTAAATTGATGAGTCGCGGGTAAACTATCTATGACAATTCCTAATGATAGTAACATCAGGTACAGAATCGAAAATTTAAAGAGCGATCGCGCTACTTGTTTATCTGACGGAGACTGTAACAATTGCCAAGCTTTTAGGAGAAAAATTCCCCCTAAGAAAAGGGCAAAACCAGCATAGACAACCCCTGTCGCGTGAACGGGATAAACCAAAAGCAAACTAAAGGGAATCAAAATCAAACTATAAATCCAAATTTGCTTCGCGGTGGGTTCATCCCCTTCAATCACAGGTAACATGGGAACCCCAACCTCTGCATATTCATCACGGATCATCATGGCTAAGGCCCAAAAATGAGGAGGAGTCCAGAGGAAAATAATGGCAAATAATAACCAAGGTGCCCATGTTAAATCACCCCTTACTGCTGCCCATCCAACTAAGGGAGGAATGGCTCCGGCGGCTCCGCCAATCACAATATTTTGGACGCTATGACGCTTTAACCAATGGGTATAAATGAGGACGTAAAATACGATACCCGACATCGCCAATAATGCTGTTAAAAGATTGGCAAATACTGTTAATAAGGAAAATGATGTCCCCGCCAGCGCGATCGCGAAAATTAAAGCATCCCGTCGTTTAATTCTTCCCGAAGGAAGAGGCCGCCAACGGGTACGCTCCATAATGTAATCAATATCGCAATCGTAAATACAATTAATCGTATTCGCGGCTCCAGAAGCTAATGCACCTCCCGTTAAGGTGACAAGTAATAAAAGAGGATCGACTTTTCCCTCAGCCCCCATCCACATTCCCGCGGCGGTAGTAATGAGTAGTAAAAGAATAATACGAGGTTTGGTTAGTTGATAGTAACTTTGAAGTACCTCGAATAAATTTTGATGATGTCGGGAAGCGTTTGTACTCAGGATTTCTTGCATTGGTGTTATTCCTAAATTCCACATCCCGCCCACGCGGGTTTTTTCTAGTTGGTTGATCTGAGATTAATAATAGATAGCAGATTTTTAGTGAATTAAGAAACCGGGTTTTTCGTTTTCACCATCAAGCTGACATTAACAATACCTTCGCCTTTGAGGAAAAATTCCTTGATTCCTGGGTTTTGTGCCTCAACCCAACCTACAAAAAATCTTCGCCTTTGAGGAAAAATTCCTTGATTCCTGGGTTGGGTTTCGTGCCTCAACCCAACCTACAAAAAATCGCGAAGGTATTGATTAAGAAACAGGGTTTCTGTGGAAATCGAGATGGTTTTATCGTCAAAATCGGAAATCCTTAATCTAAAATTCCACTTTGGGCTGATCGCGCCACGCGAAAACGGAAAACGCGATAAGAATGCCTAGTAAGGTAGCACCAATAGCTTGATGTGTCACGGTGAGGGGTTCGACTTGTAAACGCAAATAAAAGGTAGCTACCCCTAAGAGAATTTGAGCGACTAAACAAAGCCCAGCCCATTTTCCTAATTGTCGTAGGGGCGAGGAAAGTCCGGGGGTACGCCAAGTCATAATGACAAGGGTGATGGTAGAAAGACTGGAGGGGATGACACCGAAGAGATGACTATTCATCACGCTACAGAGTTGACTATAACCGAAACATTGATGGAGTGCCCATTGAGAACCCACTAGGGCGCCTAAGAGACTTTGTAAATAGACAAAAATCGCCGCGGTTAAACCTACCCAATGGAGACGATGGGCGACTCCTGTGGGTTGATAGGGTAAGAGGGAACAGCCTATGATGAGGAGGGTGGTAAAGAAGAGGAGCGCGGTTCCTAAATGGGCTGTTACGATGTCAAAGCGCAGGAGTTGTGTGACGGTTAGGCCTCCTAAAATGCCTTGAAAGATGATTAAAAAGAGCGCGAAGGTTGATGCCCAAGGGAGCCAAGAGGGGAGTTGGGGTCGATACCACCATGATAAACCAGAGAGCGCGATCGCGCCGCATCCAATAATGGCCGCGTCTAAACGGTGAAACCACTCCAGAAATACTTGAAAATTCATTTGCTGAGTGGGGACTAATTCCCCATAGCATAGGGGCCAGTCGGGACAAGCTAATCCCGCGTTCATTACCCGCGTGGCACTGCCAATCGCCATTAATAATAATGTCGCGATCACTAATTTCCAGACGAGACGACGGAGTCTATCGGCGGGATTAGCACCCGTGCCGTCTGTGGCTTGATGTACAACAGAGTTGGCCATATTGGATTCTTTCGCCTCCCTGAGATTATGCAAAGTTTATGAAGCAATGAGTATTTACTCACGGTAAGCTTAACATTCCTGTCGGAAGATAAAAAGTTCCAACTTTTACAGAAAAATGCTATGGAGCCGCGCCCCTAGACTCCAAAGCGCGATCGCGTGGCTCAAAAACCGGGTTTCTCTGAGATATCTGGTTTGAGCCAAAACCCCCTAAGAAGAAACCCGGTTTCTTGGTTTGCGCGTCGATGATGAGAAACCGGGTTTCTCTGAGATATCTGTTTTTCCCCAAAAGCCCTTAAGAAGAAACCCGGTTTCTTTGGTTTGCGCGTCGATGATGAGAAACCGGGTTTCTCTGAGATATGTGGTTTTCCCCAAAAGCCCTTAAGAAGAAACCCGGTTTCTGGAGATATGTGGTTTTCCCCAACAGTCCCTCAGAAGAAACCCGGTTTCTAGCAGTGATATAACAATGTATCCTCAAAATTCTCTCGAAAAGTCGGAGTACAATGACAGTCACGTTGCCAACAATTTACCAGTAATAAATTACCCAGATAGTATTTTTTTAGGATCGCTTTTTGTGAGAAATTTAACTCATAATTGAGTGGTATTTTCCGATATTCTACAATCAAATCAATCAACTTATCTTTCCATGTTTCTCCTTCCCTTTCCCACCATTGCAAAAGAATATCTTGACCCTGATCAGGATCGGGTAATTCTGCTTTCAGAAGTTGAAACGCTTTCTCCAAGATTGTATTTTTGCTAAATACGTTATCAATATCTAAGGCAAAACTTAGAGATAACACTTGTTTACGATCGGGTTTTTGCAGAAAATTAATCACGCGTGACACTAGACGCATTAAAGACAAATCTATCTTTAATGGAGGGGCGAAATCTCCCCCTAAACGGGAATCTAAAGCTATAGGCAAATTGAGATCCATATCTAACAATAACGTTAAGTAAAAACCCCGCAATGCGGCTTGTTTATAAGGAACCTTGAGGTTATTACATTTCTTCGTGATCGCGAGCATAATTTCTGTTAATTTATTATCAGTCCTTAACAAAAGATCAACTTGATATTTCATAGCCGTGAGCAAAGTTTCTGCATTTCGCAAGAGATCAACCAGCAACAAAAAAACTTCCCGCCATTGTTGATCATGCACATAAACACTTACCCGCCCCAAGGTAGCATTCAACATTCCTGAATCGGGAATATTTGCCAAATATCGTGCCGTTAAATACTCCTGAAAAGTGAGATGGGAAAAGGAATAAATTCCCTGTGCGCGTTCCACTAATAACCCATGCTGCATTTCTATTGATTTGAGGATCGCCTCACTTTCTTGTCGCACCATTTCTGGTTCTAAATTCCCTTCGCTCAAATTAGCTAAATAATCAGAAATATATTCGATGGCTTCGCTCTCTTCAAAGAAATAATTACCCGATTCAAAAGTAGAGAACGCGATCTGACTCAATAACTTCATTTTCTGCGTGACTGACAAATTTCGATAAACTTCATCTCGTTTAATTAAACGAGATTCATCCCAACGCACTAAGAAAATAGCTAATCCTACTTCATAGAGTTTAGATCGTTTACTCGGAAAAACCTTCAAAGTTTGAAACACACTAACTAACAACTTTAACAAAATAGGAGTGATGCCTAATTCTCGCAGGGATTGATTTTCTGGTAAGGCTAAATTTTCCATAAATTTAGTGGCTTTTTTTCGCCCGATTTCGGGATTATTGCCCCCAGCAACTAAAAACCATTTCTGGGCGAAACTTTCAATGTCGTCTTGAGTAAAATCGGCTAATTCGATAGACGTAAACCCCGAAAGATTATAATTTAATGCCCCTAGACGACAGGTAATAATTATCTGATTTTGATAATAAGTTTCGGCAAAACTGGTAATTTCTTGGATGACTCGCGATCGCGTGTCCATTGTGTTGACTTCATCTAAGCCATCGAGTAAAATTAAAATTTTGCCCTGTTTGAGTAAAAGTTCCAGTTGGGGGCGGCTCACTCCCAACTCACTATATTTATTGTCCAGATAAGTGAGCAAACTTAACTCTTCTGTTTTGTTTACTTCTTGACACCAGCGACGGATCGGGATGAAGAAAGGAATGGGTGAGGAATCTAATTCTTGGCGAATTGCCCGTAGTGAGAGATATTTTAATAGAGTGGTTTTTCCACTGCCCGGTTTACCTAAAATTAGAAGTTTTGGGTAAGTTTCTACTGCTGCCATAGCAGGATTTGGGGGCGGAGACAAAGAATTTATCAGCGAAACGTCTAAACGATCAAAAGTTATTAATTCAGGGGATTTACTGGCAGAAATACCCCGGTTTAAATCCGCAATGTCTAGCCAAGTTTGACCTCTGACTAGGGGATGAATTTTCTGGTTAATATAGATATTCTCTAAGGGAACAGGATGACCGGTTTCTAATAGATTAATGGTGCTACATTGTGCTAAAATTGGCTCCGTTAAACACGATCGCGCTTCTGCAACTAGGATATCAATATCTAGTGTGTTCAAGCTATTCTGAGGGATGGAGTCGGTTTCTGTTGCCAAACTTTCCCCACTGGGATAAGCAATTTCTTCCCAATCTAAATCTAAACTATGACAAATATCAATAAAAATATGACGCTCAATGGGACGGCCTGAGAAGAATTTCCAGATTGATTGACGCGTTTCTAACCCAACTTCTCCTGCTAGATATTCTTGCGTCCATCCCTTGCGCTCAAAGGCTTTTTTGGCTTTTTCTTGCCCAGATTTAGATGCTGTGAGTAATCGTTTAGTCATTTTTTTATCCTCTCTTGAGTATTTATACTTACTTTACCGGAGGATAAAATAAAGATCGGCGATCGAAGTGGTTAAAACTTATGATCATAAAGTCCTGTTTGATTGAGTTTGATCGCTCTTACTCAGTGATGGAGACAAGAAATAACTGTGATGGGTTATAACCGTAACAAGTGATTGTGATCACCAGTCATCACAGTTCAACATAAACCGTAATATTTCTTAACAAAAAGTAAATTTTGATAACATTAAAGTAATAATTTGAAATGTTTTTCTATCAGAGCCTTGTACAGCCTTTCCAAATCCGAGTAATTTGCAGCTTCGGCAAACATCTTGTCGCTTCTGTGTGATCTAATCACGCTCCGAGTTAAACTACTTTTGTTCGCTCGTTTATTTTCGAGTACCAATTCCGTTACAGAGCAAATTGAGTTATCACAAACTTACCCAGAAACCGGGTTTGGAGAGATATCTGGTGTTGCCCAAGAATCCCACCCAAGAAACCCGGTTTCTGCCCTATCGCGTTTTCTTTGAGAAACCGGGTTTCTGTGAGATATCTGGTTTGAGCGAAAAGCCCTGAAGAAGAAACCCGGTTTCTTTGGTTTGTGGGTGGAGCCGTATCGCGTTTTCTTTGAGAAACCGGGTTTCTGTGAGATATCTGGTTTGGCCCAACAGCGCTGAAGAAGAAACCCGGTGGAGAGCCGTATCGCGTTTGTTTGAGAAACCGGGTTTCTGTGAGATATCTGGTTTGAGCGAAAAGCCCTGAAGAAGAAACCCGGTTTCTTTGGTTTGAGGCCGTATCGCGTTTTCTGTGAGAAACCGGGTTTCTGGAGATATCTGGTTTGAGCCAACAGCCTTTAAGAAGAAACCCGGTTTCTGGGCGATCGCGTTTTCTTTGAGAAACCGGGTTTCTGTGAGATATCTGGTTTGAGCGAAAAGCGCTGAAGAAGAAACCCGGTTTCTTTGGCTTTTGGTGGAGCCGTATCGCGTTTTCTTTGAGAAACCGGGTTTCTGGAGATATCTGGTTTGAGCCAACAATCCCTAAGAAGAAACCCGGTTTCTTTGGTTTGTGGGTGGAGCGCGATCGGCTTAAGCTACCTTGGGGCAAATTTCGACTTTGACAGTCATTCCTACTTGATTGAGCATTGTAATCAGAATATCAACCGAAAATTGCCCAATTTTACCTTGAGTCAGAGCTTTGATTTTGTCCGTTGACTGTCCGAGATGTTGAGATGTTTGGTCGATCGTCCAACCGTGATGCTTAATCTCATTTTGCAGGGCAAGTATTAGTTGTGATCGGATTAGTAAGTTATCAGCTTCTTGGGCGGAAAATCCCAGATCAAGAAAGATATTATCGGCGGCTTGGGTAATAGTATTTTCGTTCATTGTTCAGGCTCTCTTGAATTTAAACGATTTTGTAAAAGCTGTTGGTAGCGTTTCTGTCCAACTTCGATATTTTTCTTGGCTGTCTTCTGGGTTTTCTTCGCGAAGGCATGGAGAACATAAATAGCCTCTTCAAATCTAGCAATATAGAATACCCGATAGGCATTTTCTGTCCGAATCCGAATTTCTTCAACGCCTTTGCCTACGATCGACATGGGTTTAAAGTCTGATGGTGGTATGCCCTGCTGGAGTGTCCAAAGAGCAAAACCAGCTTCTTTTCGGGCATCTTCAGGAAGAGATTGGATTTCTTCACGGGCAGCACCAACCCACCGAATCGGTTTGATGGTCATCGGGTTTGTTGAGAATCGAATACTGTAATAATTGTAATACAGAGGATGAAGATTCGGTATCTTTGGTTTGTGGGTGGAGCCGTATCGCGTTTTCTTTGAGAAACCGGGTTTCTGTGAGATATCTAGTTTTGCCCAAAATCCCTTAAGAAGAAACCCGGTTTCTTTGGTTTGAGGTGGAGCGTTTGTTTGAGAAACCGGGTTTCTGGAGATATCTGGTTTGATCGAAAAGCCCTGAAGAAGAAACCCGGTTTCTGCCGTATCGCGTTTGTTTGAGAAACCGGGTTTCTGTGAGATATCTGGTTTGGCCCAACAGCGCTGAAGAAGAAACCCGGTTTCTTTGGTTTGTGGGTGGAGCGCGTTTGTTTGAGAAACCGGGTTTCTGGAGATATCTGGTTTGAGCGAAAAGTCTCTAAGAAGAAAGCCTGTTTCTGCCCTATCGCGTCAATCTAAATCTTCTATTCTTTGGCCTTCTGCAACTGAGGGGAGCGATACCCGGATGTTGATATCAATTGTTCCTGTATTAGAATCAAAACATATATTTCCGATCTTTACGCATAGCTCTTGCGGAAAATGATTCTTTGATTGAGATTTTTCCTGCGAATTAATTTTATATCCGGCTTCTTCGAGTAAGTTATTAATATTTCTCCAATGTCCTACTTTTTCATTAGGGACATCAGACATTGTTCTTAAGTATTGATATAAAGTTTTGGACATATAAACTTCAACGCCTTTGCGACTCTGGACGAGTTTTCGAGCGATTTCGGCGGGACTATAACCACACAGTAACCCCCGTAAAAAAAGCTTTTCGCGCTCTGTTAATCCCTTTCTCGCGTGAGGGACTATCTGTTTTTTAGCCTCGGCCAGAGCTTTGTATAGCCTTTCTAAGTCCCAGTAATTTGCGGCTTCGGCAAACATTTCGTTACTAAGAGCCATTGCGTGTGTGGGTAAGTTGATAGCGCGTGCCTAACCAAAAATTATAGCTGCGGTTAGTCACATAGTAAATGGCTCTAGTGTATCATGGCAATAACCAATAGGGTTAAGCTGGCTTAAAACCGAGATCGGTCAACACCGCGGAGGGTGTAAATAAGGTCGCGGTGAGTATAGCAGATGTAAAGGTTTGTAACAAGTTTCGGCCTTTTGCGTAAAAGTTGGGGCTGGAGACGGATAGGTATATAGAGAGTTGCGAGGGGTTGTTCAGCGGTGGCGAGTACGCGATCGTGTCCTCTTATAACTCCTGGCTTTCTGAGGGGTTGTTCGAGAGGGGGCGCAATGACGGTTTCGGGAATCTGATTATAATAAACCCTGAGTGTTAAGGTGATTAGCTTATGACTGATGACATTAATCATGCCTTGAATGCCCTTACATCTTTGAGTTTAAGCAACGATCTGAGTAGCGATCCTGCCTTGTATTCTCAGGTAGGTGACTCTAGTGATCAAGATAATTTGCATCATTCAGAAGTGGTAGATTTTAATCAACATCCACAAGTGGAATTTTCGGTTTCCGCCGGGTTTGATGGTGCTGGTATTTTTGACAATAATCAGCTAGATTATTCATGGCAAAATTCAACAAATCTTCATCATCCACAGCCTGACTATCACCAGAATATAGGATATGGAGATAGTTCTTTACACAATGATTACGGCTACGACTTAGGTAGTATGGGACACCATGAGCATCATTCCTTCAGTGCGACAAGTCAACTTCAGGTAATGCAATGTTCCTCATCACACAGCGATAATTGTCCTTCTATAACAATGGATAATTATGGCTCAATTTACAAACATACACCAGATAGTTCTTCGGGTGACTGGGTTGGTAAGGTAGATGGGCGATCTGTTTACAATACATCAAACCACTATTTAGGCTATGCAGGAACCGATGGCAAAGTCTATGACAACCACGACCATTGCGTAGGTTGGGTAGATGGCTGTCACGTCTACAACAAAGGTGGTGTAGAAGTTTATGAAACTACAAGAGGTGTGGTTGGTGCTGCTGCCTATTTGTTGTGTGTCTATTACGGTGGCGTGAATTGAAAGGGTTGGATTGTCCGTTAGATTTTCAACATTAGGGAGGCGATCGTGGCAGTACCTTTGTTAGGCTTGTTATTAGCACCAATTGGGGCTATTTTTACTGGTTTAGTATTTGCTAGAAATGCTGATAAATCAGCCGCTATTAGTTCAGCTTTGGCGAAAAGTCAACAGGGTACGCAAATAGCAATAGCGGAATCGCAGCAGCAAACACAACTGGCGATCGCATACCGCAATCTGGAACAATCGAGGGAAATAGCAAACAGACAGCAAGAAACACAGTTAAAACTAGCTTATCTGAATATTGCCTATCAAGCAAGATTAGAAGACCGTCGAGAAGGTTTCCAGATAGGACTCGAAATGAGTCGCCAGCAGTTTCAGGAACGGATAGAACACTTGAGATTTGGTCAGCAAGTTACTTTGGAGCAAGCTAGACAAGCTTTTCAATTAAAGCTTAATAGTTTACAGCACCAACAACAGCTAGAAATTCAAGAGTTTATCCAGAGTGTAAATTGGGCAATTAATGAGAAAAATCTGGATTTTCAAAAGTGGCGCACCGAACAGGAAATGATTCTCCAAAAAGACTTAGCTACTTACAATCGTCAGACACAATTTGCCATAGCTGCTTATCAACGAGAAACTGCTTTTCTGTTACCTCAAGTCCACAAAATCTTTGAAAATTGGCCTTTAACTTTAGTTCCGGCTCAGATTCTTAATTCCCATCACAGTCATGGTATTGTACCTTTACGAGTGATAATTTCTCCTCCAGAAGTAGATTTTGATAGATTTGAAAGATCCCCCAATCAACACTTCCCGAAAATCGAGAAACGATTAGCTGAAGGATTAGGACAATTCCTGAGTGCAAACTATCCCCTTAATAGCGCGACTAGATCCACAGAACTGTTAGATGGTGCTTGGGAAAGTAAGCGATTTCGCGGCGGTGCAAGTATCAAATCCCTATTTGGGATGTTGAAATCTGAGCCGATATTGATTCTGGAGTCCGATGTTGATGGCGATTATCTGAATTTCCGCATTGCTTACTGGGGTTTAGGAACGGAAAATTATTGCTATGAGCGGGTTATTTCAGGGCTACCTTATCGAGATATTCTCTATGAATCTGCTAAAGCTCGTGCTTTAAAGTGGAAAAGAGAAGTTCGAGATAAACTGTTAGAAAAGGGGAAGAGTTTAGAAGAGATTAATCAGAAGTATGGTGGAGATAACGCGATCAATTTAGATATTCTTGAAGAGAATGAGGTATTTCAACAGGATGGGATCAACATACCTCGTAACTACCGAGTTAATAGTCAAGATTGGGATTATCTTTGCCAAGTTTTAGTGGCTTGTCATTGTTTGGTCACAGGTTGGATTGCAGATGCTCATTATCTGATTAACTATGATGTCAAGCCTTTGTTGCCAGATGTACTACCCGATTTGCTTACTGATGAATCGGCGTTACCTGTTAATGAAGTAGTGCAAGCGGTTGTTTCTGGGTATAAGGAATTGTTTAAAGCCATAGCCATTGAACAACCTCATACGATACCAGAATTAGCGTTAAATCTAGCAAAGGGATTAGCCAAATTAAGGGATAAATCTTTTGCTAATGAGATGCTTGATTATTCTATAAATGCCAAAGTAAAGCTTAATTCATAAATATAAATTAAGCTTTGTTTACTTACCGTTGAAGATTACTCTGGAGATAAAACCATGAACCGAGAAGAATTACTTAAAGCATTAGAATCTGCTTTGGCTGCACAAGATTGGCAATATGTTCAACAACTCCAAGGGGTTTTAATTTCACTTGGGGATACAGAAAGTGTGACTCAGATGGAGTCAATTTTAAAGAAAGCCAAAGATTTACAAGAACAAAAAATACCATCAACAACAAGTTCAGAGAAAAAACCAGTTATTAATCTTAGTGAGACTAACATAAAACCCAAAAAAAGCAAACCTAAACAAGAAATAAATATTTTAATTTTAGGAGAAACCGGAGTAGGTAAATCCACTTGGGTGAATGCTTTTGCCAACTATGTAATGTATGTAAATCTTCAAGAAGCTGAACAAGAAGAACTTCTAAGTTTAATTCCGTCATCATTCACAATGACTGATGATAACTATCAAGAAAAAATGATAACAATCGGGCAGGACAATAATGAATCTTTTGTAAAGGGTCAATCAGCGACACAATATCCGAGGTCTTACGTCTTACCGGGTGAAGATAGAACAATTCGTCTAATAGATACACCAGGAATTGGTGATACTAGGGGAATAGAACAAGATAAGCAGAATGTTGCTAATATTTTGGCATTTCTCTCAAACTTTAAGGAGATTCACGGAATTTGTATTCTTTTAAAACCTAATAATGCAAGATTGAATGTTATGTTTCAATTTTGCATAAAAGAGCTTTTAACTCATTTACATCGGAATGCAGCTAAAAATATTATTTTTTGCTTCACAAATGCCAGAGGTACATTCTACAAACCAGGGGATACTCTTCCAGCATTAAAAAAACTTTTGGAGGACAACCCAGATGTTGGAATCACCCTTTCTAAGCAAACAATTTATTGTATGGACAATGAATCTTTCAGATTTCTTGCCGCTCTTAAAAATGGGGTTTTATTTGATAAAAAAGATCGAGAAGATTATTCCGCAAGTTGGGATCGTTCTGTTAAAGAAACGGCTCGATTACTAGAATATGTAGCTTCATTAAAACCTCATAAAACTCAAGATACTCTGACTTTGAATGATGCAAGAAGACTGGTTGTCAATTTAAGCAGACCGATCGCAGAAATTTCGCAGAATATACAAACCAATATTGCGGTATTGGAAGATAAAAAGAAAGAAATTACCTCATCGAAACAATCCGTTCAAGCACTACTGAAAAATCTGTATATTCCCAAAATTGATCTTGAACAAAAAATATTAGATTACCCAAGAACTGTTTGCACTTCCTCTAACTGTGTTGAAGTTATCTCCGATGAGGATGGCATAAAAAAGATACACTATAAAACACATTGTCATGCACACTGTGGGCTAGACGGTGTTCAAACAGATGTGGTTAATAATGTAGCTTTACAAAACTGTTCAGCTATGAATAGTAGCAACTATTGTAAGGTATGTGGTTGTTCATGGACAACACATATGCACATAACTTATGAAACATATCCAGTTCAGAAAAAAATTATTGATAAAAGCATCAAAACTCAGATTGAATCTAAGGAAGAGGGTCAGCGCGAAATCGAGAAATTCATTCAAAAATTGGACGAAAGAGTTGAAGAATTGAAGAAAGAACAGCAATTAATCACTCAAGCAAGTGCAAAGTTTGCTTGTTTCTTAAAACAAAATGCCATAGCACCTTATAACGATGCTTTGGCTGCCTACTTAGATCATTTGATCCATGAAGAGGAGCAGAAAGTCGGTGTTGGAGGTGGCAATCAGGCTCTCAAAGGTCTGCAACAAATGAAACGTGAATATGATGAACAAATAAAGATTTTAGACGATGCGATGAAGCGGGGTGAACATCAGGCAAGAATCACCCCTGATGATATTAGGGAATTGGAGCAACAACTTCTAAACCTCAAGATAACAGGAGCCGATTTGAAAACGGTAATTACAAACGCTACCGCAGGTAAGTCTAGTGCAGTTACATACAACGAACGTCAAGTTCAAACTCGAAATTATCGAAGATCAGATGGTTTGATTTCGGACTTTACAAATGCTGTAGCCGGCGTAACAAATACATTGTTAGATTTTATCAATCCTCAGAATAAACAATAGACTTTTTGCGAAACTAGCTAAAACGCACGTTATTTCGTTTACCAACACATTCGGGGAAAGGAATTTAAAGTATGAAGATTTGCGATCGCGCCTCTCCCCTCTCCCCATCTCAAAGCCCGATACGGCCTCTCCCATAAGACAAACAACTATTGTGGCGCGGGCATCCTGCCTGCGAGGGACCTTATTTTTACCAGATGTCTGTACAAATCACCAAAAGCACGATCGCGCTTCCCCTCCAAATTTAACCCACGTTCAAAAATTCTTGAGGGTGTATTGAATTCGGTAAGCCATAAGCTGTATAAGCTCTTACTTCAGGCGGTTGAAGTCCTAAAACAATTAATTTAGGCGGAATTCCCGCGGCTACTAATTCTTCCGCGATCGAGCGATCAGTATTATTAGCTTGAATCCAAACTTGACCCTCGATAAGATCAATATGTATGACACAATCGTGAATTCTTCTACCCTGAAACCATCCGAGCGATAGTAACAGATAATGATCGTTTTCTAAATCAAAAATTACTTGACTTTGTACCTCACTTTCCGAAGGGAAAACCTCTGAGTATTCATTAAGAATCTGTTTGACAATCCGGCGGTAATCTGCTAGGGAAGCCCTTTGACAATCTCCTCCATTTTGGGATTAAAAACAATCAACTTAAAATGATTATCAACCAATAAAATATCGGCAAATCTATCTTCGATAAAAAGCTCTTCAAAAGGTATTACAGGTATAGCCAGATAGAGAGTTCTTTCGGGTTCAGTTTGTGCTAAAATTTTCTGATAAAGAATGTATTGTCCCAAAGCATTTTCTAAATCCAAGATTTTAGAGTCACTGATAAAACTTTTAATTTCAACAGCTATCTTAGACTCCTTGTTTTCCGCGGCGATCAGTTGTTCGGCTCAGAGATCAACAAATAGTTTTCGTTTAGCCCATTTCAATAAAAATGGGTCATGAGTAATTTTCCAGCCAGCTTTAACAAGTGCTTGTTTCGCAACTTGATGATAGAAATCTTTTGCTGACACTGTTACTCCTTTTAAACGATGTGAATATCAGAGATTTTTGTATAGAATTTTGAGTTGGCATCATTTTACCATAGTTAGGCTTACTTAACCATTTTCTCACGATACTGTCTCTCCTATCTCCCCATCTCAAAGCGCGTCCTTCCCATACCCCAATCACCAAAAGCGCGTCTTTCCCACTCCCGATCACCAAAAGCGTGACTAAGTGTTGATAACCTTGCCAAAAGCTTATATCATAAAAAAACTAAAATGTCAAGATATTTCCCAAAATTGGGAGTAGGGACACGGCACTGCCGTGTCCCTACCCCTGGGGCCCTGTCCCTCCCCCTGGAAATTGGTATTATTCCTTAAGCGCGAATTGGAACAACACATTACAATCAAAAGGATCAAAATCCTACAAATTAGGAAGCCACTCCTCATATATAAAGAGAGAGGTGTGAATCAAGGAGGCCGAAATTGAACATCCCAAGCTCCATCATTACCCTACTCATCGGTATTGGTTTGACGATCATTAGCCTCTGGTATGGGCAAAATAACCATCTGATGCCCGTTGCCGCTTCTGACGAAGCGAGTCAAGTCGATGGGTTATTTCAACTCATGTTGACAATTGGCACGGGTTTGTTTGTACTCGTCCAAGGGATACTGATTTACGCGATGATTAAATTTCGTCGTCGTCCCGAAGATAATCAAGATGGCCCCCCCATTCACGGTAATATACCGCTGGAAATTCTTTGGACTTCCATTCCCGCGGTAGTCGTGTTAGGGATTGGGATTTATAGTTTCGAGGTGTATAACTCGATGGGAGGCCTTGATCCGATGGCCTCTGGGAGTCAAGTCGCGATGCACTCTCACCATCACAGGAAAGGCGCCGCGATCGCGGCTCCCCTGTCAGCATCCTCCGATCAGAATCCCATGTCTGAGGAGTCCATGTTAAAAGGAAGAACGATCGCGCTGGGCATTGGAGCCTCACCCGAAAATGAAGGCAAAACCGCCCAAGTAGTAGTAAATGTTACAGGGTTACAATACGCGTGGGTGTTTAACTATGCAGATAGTGGCATAACATCGGGAGAATTACATCTTCCCGTAGGACAAGACGCGCAATTAAACATATCCGCGACGGATGTCCTCCATGCTTTTTGGTTGCCAGAGTTTCGCATTAAACAAGACGCGATTCCTGGGATGCCGACTGAGTTAAGATTTACCCCTAGAAAGGTTGGTCAATATCCCATTGTTTGTGCAGAACTTTGTGGCGGTTATCACGGTTCGATGCGAACAACATTGATCGTGGAAACCCCCGAAGAGTATCAAAACTGGATAACAAGTCAACAAGAAGTAGCCAGTCAAGATCATCTTCAGGACGCGATCGCGCTTAATCCTCGGAAAATGTCACAAGGCGAATATCTTGCGCCCTATGCAACCGAAATGGGCATTAATGCCAATACCCTTAAGCAGTTAGAAATGGCTAATAGGTAATAGGGAATCGGTAAGAGGTAATAGGGAATCGGTAAGAGATAAGAGGTAATAGGGAAGGTGAGAGAAAGAGGTCAAAAGCCGATAAAAATTCGGATATATCTGTGACTAACCCGTGACATCTATTCACGTTTAGGCCTTAATCCCTAACAAAAATATCCCATTACCAATCACCAATTACCGATTACCAATTACCAATTACCAATTACCTCTGCCCTCGATCATTAAAAATTGGTATTATGACACAAGCACAAGTAGAAAACGTCGGGTTTCCCGTTCCAGAGGAACAATCAGAAGAAAGAAATTGGCGAGATTACTTTGGATTTAGTACCGATCATAAAGTCATCGGTATTCAATATTTAGTCACAAGTTTTCTCTTTTATCTCATCGGTGGTGGACTCGCGACAATCATCCGAACAGAATTAGCCACACCCGATCCCGATATAGTCAGTCCTGAACTTTATAACGGATTATTTACAGTTCACGGAACCGTAATGATCTTCCTGTGGATCGTACCCGCGGGTGCAGGATTAGCTAATTATCTGATCCCCTTAATGATCGGGGCAAAAGATATGGCATTTCCTCGTTTAAATGGATTAGCTTTTTGGTTAATTCCAGTGGGAGGAGTGCTACTATTAGCAAGTTTCTTTGTCGGAGCCCCCCAAGCCGGTTGGACATCCTACCCCCCCTTAAGTTTAATTTCAGGAAAAGTAGGGGAAGAAATTTGGATTCTCAGTGTCTTAATTCTGGGAACTTCCTCAATTTTAGGCGCGGTAAATTTTTCCGTTACTATTTTTCAAATGCGCGCTCCGGGCATGACATTAAATGATATGCCCTTGCTCTGTTGGGCCATGATTTCCGCCTCCGCGTTAATTTTGATTTCCACTCCAGTTTTAGCCGCGGCATTAATTCTTTTGTCCTTCGATTTATTAGTAGGAACAAACTTTTTTAACCCCGCGGGAAATGGCGATCCCATTGTTTATCAGCACTTATTCTGGTTTTATTCTCACCCGGCAGTTTATATTATGATTCTGCCCTTATTTGGCGTGATTTCGGAAGTAATTCCGGTTCATGCTCGTAAGCCCATTTTTGGTTATCAAGCGATCGCGTATTCCAGTTTAGCGATTAGCTTTTTAGGCTTAATTGTGTGGGCGCACCATATGTTTACCAGTGGAACCCCCGGTTGGTTACGGATGTTTTTTATGATCACTACCATGATCATCGCGGTACCAACAGGGATTAAAGTGTTTGGTTGGTTAGCAACATTATGGGGTGGAAAATTAAGACTCAATAGCGCATTATTATTTGCCATTGGTTTTCTTTCCACCTTTGTAATCGGGGGTATTACAGGGATTATGATTGCATCCGTACCCTTCGATATTCACGTTCACGACACCTATTTTGTGGTAGGACATTTCCACTACGTTTTATTTGGTGGAGCCGTATTTGGCATTTACGCGGCGATTTATCATTGGTTCCCCAAAATGACAGGTAAAATGATGAATGAACCCTGGGGAATTACTCACTTTGTCCTGACATTTGTCGGGACAAATTTAACCTTTATGCCGATGCACGCGTTAGGGTTATTAGGAATGCCTCGACGCGTCGCAATGTATGACCCCCAATTTGCATCTTTGAATGTAATTTGCACAATTGGAAGTTATATTTTGGCAGTTTCAACCATTCCCTTTTTGATTAACGCGATCTGGAGTTGGATCGCGGGAGAGAAGGCATCAAATAATCCTTGGGATGCGTTAACTTTAGAATGGCAAACCACTTCACCTCCTCCCATTGAAAACTTCCATAAAACCCCCGTGTTGACGACTGGGCCCTATGATTATGGGGTGAAAAAGTCTTTAGGCATTCGGGCAATGGCAAAGGAAGTTATTGGCGATCGCCCCAAGGAAAAATCCATTCCTCTTGGAGAAGCGCAACTTTCTACTTTTTTCAGTGAGACGACGGAAAATGACTCTCCTGAAGAATAGGTAATGGGGAATCGGTAATGGGTAATGGGGAATCGGTAATGGGGAATGGGGAATGGGGAATAGGTAATGGGTAATGGGGAATCGGTAATGGGTAATGGGGAATAGGTAATGGGGAACAATTAACCTTCTTCCTTCTTCCCTCTTCCTTCTTCCCTCTTCCTTCTTCCTTCTTCCTTCTTCCTTCTTCCTTCTTCCCTCTTCCCCCTGTCATTTCAACGATTAATAGGAAAAGAATCATGCAGAGTCAAACAATAGATGTAGGCAATATCGCCGTAAACGAAGCAGAAAAAGTGGCAGAAGCACATCACGAAGAGCATCACGATTATCGTTTATTTGGTATCTTTGTCTTTCTGTTTGCAGAAGGCATGATTTTCTTCGGATTATTTGCCGCGTATCTGGTATTTCGGGCTACCGCGATCCAATGGCCGCCAGAAGGAATTGAACGGGAATTATTAGTCCCAATCATTAATACTGTCATTCTGATTTCTAGTAGTTTTGTTATGAATCGAGGCAATGCTGCTATTAAAAAGAATGATGTCGCGGGCTTAAAACTTTGGTTGACTCTGACCGCGATCATGGGTATTATATTCTTAGGCGGTCAAGCTTATGAATATAGTCAATTAACCTTTGGTTTGACGACGAATATTTATGCCAGTTCGTTTTATGTGATGACTGGTTTTCACGGGTTGCACGTTTGTTTTGGCGTGTTAGTAATTGGCATGGTTTTATTACGATCACTCAAAACCGGACATTATTCCAGCGAATCCCATTTTGGGGTAGAAGCAGCTGAAATTTATTGGCACTTTGTCGATGTCATTTGGGTAATTTTGTTTTTGTTGTTATATATCCTGTGATGTGGCAATTTTGATTCGGTTATTGATGAGATGCGACGGGGTTAAACCTGTCGCTTTTTTATTATCTATCTGAGTTGGTTTGGCAGAGTAAAAAAAGGCGCGATCGCGGGAGCTACCGCACATTAATAAATCGGTTTAATTACGATTCAAGCAATTAACTAAATCCGCCTCCGTTTGAAAATTAAATAATTCCTCACCTAAATCCTCGACTTTCTCAATAGATAAATCTCGAATTTGTCGCTCTCAAGTGGGATTCACACCTGCTAAACGGCGATTTATTAGGCGCAAAACTAAGGCCATTTCTCCCTCAATTCCTTGATTAATTCCCTGTTGCATCCAACGGGTGACAATCTCCATTACTTGTTCCTCCTCAACTAATCCGATGGTATCAATTTCTGCCTGAAAGATGGCTTCTTCTTCTTCATTTAACCGCGATCAGTATCCACCACGAAATTAACTGCATTATTGCCGGATCTAAGCGTAAGGTTGCTAACAGTCGTAAACATTGGGCTTATGCTCCTTATTTAAGGATTTTTCGGATTTTATCATTAAGTGTGATCGCGCTTTTTTTCCAGAGAGGTAAAATCCTTTTTTTTATGAACCACAAAGGCACAAAGGCACAGAGAAGATATCATCAAGAGAAAAGAGAGGATAACGAATTTTATGGAATGACAGACTTTAGTTTTTTTTACACGGGAGTTTTATAGACTTGAATCAACTGTCTTGTTAAAGTTTCGACTAAAGAAATCGCATTACTAATGCGTATCGCCATCCGTTCCCGATCTTCATCATCACTACACAGGATAATGCCAAAATGATTGGGTTTTTGCTGATGCAAGCGTTTAAAATCCCGTCGATCTAATGTCAAGACAGCACGATTTTGATTAATGGCAAATTCCAGCACATTATCATCAGAAAGACTGGCATTTCCGGCTTCCTGTACTGTGAGAACATCATGCCCTAAATCGCGTAGTAATTCCACGACTTTCCGGGGAAATTGTTCGTCAGCATAGAGACGTGCCATTTACTTTTATTCCTCGTTTTCTTTGATAGCTTTGCTCATTTCTTCTGGGTTGGCTTCAGCATAAACCCAAGCATTCGCTAAGTCAGTCGCCGATAAGCTAGGATAATCATAAAGCAGTTGAGTTTCACTAATGCCTAAATTACGAGCATTTATCAGTACCCAAACAGGAATACGAGTGTTTTCGATGCAAGCATCTCCGCCACAAACACCAGTTTTTTTTGTAATTCCCCGCCAGCTTTTGTTGAGACTCCGGGTTAAGATTTGGATGATTTCTGCTTTTTCTGATGGGGATAAAACGAGCAGTTGCGCTTCTAATTCTTTTACTTTCATAAGCCTTTTTATTTGAATAATCTACAGGTATTTTGCTTATTTTGCTATTAAATTATTTTAATTTTAACACGAACTTTCTGGTTTGTCAAGGACGTAATCCCGATTTTGTTATTTTTTATGTCAAGGGGATAAAAGAGAGGCATGATCGCGCTTTTTTTCCAGAGAGGTAAAATCCTTTTTTGGGGAACCACAAAGACACAAAGGAAACAGAGAAGATATCATCAAGAGAGAAGAAAGGCGCGCTTTTTTTCCAGAGAGGTAAAATCCTTTTTTTGGGAACCACAAAGACACAAAGGCACAAAGGAAACAGAGAAGATATCATCAAGAGAGAAGAAAGGCGCGCTTCTTTCAAGTGTCAAAAATCTTTTTTTTATGAACCACAAAGGCACAGAGGACACAGAGAAGATATCATTTATAGAATTAAGAGGCACGATCGCGTCTATTTAAGCAGTCCCTATACATAATTAATTTTAATATTTATTTTCTGCTAGTGCGTATTTTAGCTTTCTCATAAGCGGGATCATGTTCATCAAAACTTATAATCTTAACCCATTTAGGTGCGGAGGCATCATAGATGCGATATACGAGTCGATAAGCTATTTCACCATAATCGATCTCTAAGGCACGGTATCCGGCTAAATCTCCACGTTTACCATAAGTAGGATAACCTTGACAGTTATAGGGATCAGTCATTAAGAGAGGTTTATAAATTTTGGAAAAATCCTCTCTTAATTCCTGGGGAACTGATGGCATATCTTCTCGATCAAAATCTGGGTGTGTCTTCAACAAATATCTTGATTTTGTAGTCACGCGTCTTTTCTTCTTATCCCTAAATTACCTGTGTTTCTCTGTCTTCTGATGAGTTGTTTTTTAAAGCTTTAATACAAGCTAAAAAATAATCTATTAATTCGATGGTTTCTTGCCAATCGGCAACTGTAACCTCTTCAAAATTTATCAATTTACGGGCTTGATTATCCTCTGAGAGAATGACAATATTTTCATCATCTATCAGATAGAGAGGGTTATGATCAAGAGGATTTTCTTCCTCTGCTAATAGTTGTTCTTCTCTAATTCGCTTTAAGGCTTTCCCTTCGGCTTTATCAGGATCAAGATAAATCAGGGCACCATTCTCGCCTCTGAAGGGGATACCCTTTGTTTTTTCTCGGCTACGAGTTGGAGTTTCTGCCATTTTTTCTTGTGTGTTTTTTTGATGGGTTAGCTTAATTTTAACTCAACCGAATATCTGTGTCAAGTTATTGATATTGCTGAGAAATGTCTATTTTGTCAAATAGTCATTGCTATGTCGTTATTATTTTTCGGTAAATGTGAGAGAAGAGAGGAGCGATCGCGCTTCTTTCCAAATCATTTTTGATGAACCACAAAGGCACTGAGGACACAGAGAAGATATAATTAAAAGAAAAGAGTGGCACGATCGCGTTGGGAGGCGAAAAGAAAGGCGCGATCGTGGAGCTACCACACCTCAATAAATCTACCTAATTACGATTCAATTAATTAACTAAATCCGCCTCCGTTTCAAAATCCCATCAACCTCACCAGTCTTCAATACTTCGGAAGTTTTGCTCTCCCGTACCTGTGGTGATAAGCAAGGCTTATTAAAATAAGCAAGCTAATAGTTTTTCTCACCAAAAATTAAAGGTATTAAAGCCATAGCTTTGTCTAATAATCAATTTCTCCATCTCCATATTCACTTGTGCTGTCTGCTTTTTCTTCTCAGGCGAGATATTCTTCTGGAGTCTAGTATTTTTTGAGGGTTTCAATCAACATAGTTTTTTTCCTTAATAAAGGGGTTATAACTCTTATGAGTTATGATTTTTTTCATAACTCATAAATATTTTTGAGGATTTTTTAGGCAAACGCGGAGGAGCCTAAATCAGGGGGAACATCTTGCCAACGTCCTTGGCCGACTGCTTGTATCGCCTCTTTGAGGGAGACATCTCCAGTATATATTGCTTTGCCCACGATCGCGCTTTTCACGCCCATTGGTTCCAATGTTAATAAATTAAGTAAATCCGCGATGGAACTAACACCACCGGAGGCAATAATAGGAATAGAAATAGCCTCAGCTAATTCTCGTAATGCTTCTAAATTAGGCCCCGCAAGAGTACCATCACGATGAATATCTGTATAAATGATTTCTGCGGCTCCTAATTGTTGCATCCGTGCCGCGAGTTCTGTGGCTAAAACTTCCGAAGTTTCTAACCATCCTCTGGTGGCGACTTTGCCATTTCTCGCGTCAATACCGACTAATATTTGCCCCGGAAATTCGGCACATAATTCCGCCACAATATCCGGTTTTTCGACGGCAATCGTTCCTAAAATTCCCCGTTTGACACCAATATTCAATACACGAGAAACCGAAGCGCGATCGCGTAATCCTCCCCCCACTTGACAAGGTATATTAATTGTGTTAACAATAGCTTCAATAACGTTTAAATTGGTAGATTGACCGGATTTTGCCCCATCTAAATCGACTAAATGTAATAAAGTCGCTCCTTGATCAACCCATTGTTTCGCAACCTCAACGGGATTTTCATTAAAAGTTTGCGATCGACCATAATCGCCCTGATATAATCGCACACAACGACCTTCTAATAAATCAATAGCAGGAATAACATTCATGGTAGTTTTTCTCTAGTAGGAAAACGGCTTTGCTCATCCGAGTCAAAAACCAGGTTTAAGATTGACTGAGAAACCCGGTTTTTGCCCTCATTTTTGGTAAAGAAAACGGGTTCCTTCTCCGATGGCAAAGGCACTAAGAAACCCGGTTTCTGCCCTCACTCTTCGCTTAAATGAGTATTTTTGGTAAAGAAACCGGGTTTCTTCTCCGATGGCAAAGCCCTGTCTTAAGCTGTTACGCATTTAAAATTCCAGTAGCACAGGCATTAGCCTGTGCAGTACAAGCAGGATGCTTGTCCTACTTTATGTGGTTTAAATGCGTAGATGCTTATAATTATATCAGAGTATCAGAGTTTAACAGTAGGACGACGAATACTCTTAGGAAATAAACGCTGAATCATCATGTCGCGTTCTTGAGGGGTTTCTTTCGCCCATCGTGATAAACTTTCATAGAAAAAGAAAGAGACTCCCGATAAACCCCGTCGTCGGACTTCTTGAACTTGTGCTTCTATGTTTTTCGATGACATCGGATTATTTTTTAATCCCGTTAAAATTCCAATAGCTACGGGAATATGAGTCCGTGCTAATTTTAATTCTTCCCGATCTAATTCCGTCATAAATCGCTTAATGTCCTCACGATAAACCTGCAAAATTAATTCCTCAATATATCCTCGTCTTTCCCAAGTAAACCAGTCTTGAATATGCACAGGTAAGGAAAAATGCAAGGGATTAGGAGAGAGGGAAATAATACACTTTTGTTTTTTCGCTTTAATGGCTCGAAATAATTTCTCGACAAATTCATTAAAGCGATCGGCACGCCAGCGCACCCAATAACTTTCTTGAAAATTATCCGAGGGGGGACTTTTCAAGTCTTTTTGATACATGGCTACGGTGTAACTATCATAACCAAATTCGGTGGGTAAACTAAAATGATCGTCAAATTGAATCCCCTCTACATCATATTTCGTGATAATTTCTAACACTAAATCGAGAATAAATTTTTGCACTTCAGGATGAAAGGGATTTAACCATACGCGATCGTGAATACCTTCTTGCCAAATCTTCTTTCCATCACGGCGTTGAGTTACCCAGTCAGGGTGTTTTTTCACTAAATCTGAATCCGGTGATGACATAAAACCAAACTCAAACCAAGGAATAACAGACATCCCTTTTTTATGTCCTAAATCGATAATTTCTTTGAGGACATCTCTACCTTCTAATTCAGGTGTTTTATCCATCGCGACTCCTGAAACTCGTTGAGACACTGCGCTAGGATAAAGGGTATAACCTTCTTGCCAAACCGTGGGATAAAGGGTATTAAAATTTAGTTTGTCCAGACGATTAATGGCTTTTTTTAACTCGTCAGGTACAAAATAAATATCACTGTCAACATTTGTCAGCCAAACTCCGCGGATCTCCGTGAAAGGGAGTCGCCAAAGTATCGCGGGGACATTATAGGCCGTTGCTTTGGTGACGGCTAATAGGGTAAACGTAAATGCCAGCACTAGCGCGATCGCGTTGCGCCATTTGTGTCGTTTCATCGTAACCTCCTAAACACCTAACACATTTTCCCACCTAATACCTAATACCAACACCTTGACATATTGACAGCACTGGTCTAAAATCTTATCTGATTGTGAGCGCGATCGTCTTTTTGAGTGATTTAGGTCACACACAATTATTAGATAAATAGTTATATTTTAAATGAAGTATAACTATAAGTTATGAATGATTCACCAAGAGCAAAGGAAGGGTATGTAAAATGTTTTGGCTTATGGTCATGGTACTGGTTATGGGGGGGTTAATCGCGTTCTTGTGCATTAACTCCTCGGAAGAAGTCTCGAAAGTCCTCACCGTCGCGATCGCGGGGATTACCGGGATGTTCGCTTTAGTCTTTGCCCCTTGGCAAGTACAATTAGTCTTACTCGTTTTCATTCTCTTCAGTACCCGTAATACGGCTTAATCAAAAAGGAACCAGGAAGGAACCAGGAAGGAACCAGGAAGGAACCAGGAAGGAACCAGGAAGGAACCAGGAAGAAGGTTAACCTTTAATAGTTAAGCATTTCCTATTGACACCCCAAGACTTTCTCCGTCGTTATTTTCTAAGTGCTTAATTACTTAAGTCGTTTCATTACATTACTCTCAACGTCTGAAAATAAGCGCGATCGTGCTTGTAATTATTCGCGGCTTTAGCTACTACACCGTCTTTGTTGTAGCCCAAGCCTAATTAGTATTGTCGTTGTTGAAATCTAGGTTTGGTATGGGTATTTCTGAATCTGGTGAGGTGGGTATTCGCAAGTTTAGAAAAAATACTATTTGATTATTATCTATATGTATATTCGTGACATTAACAATACAATTTTCTGGTAATAAATCTTGGACTGGTAATTTAGCCGATGACTTAGTTTTATATCCAGATTCCTCAAGCAATTCAGCAATATTTCTCCAATTTCCTATCTTTTCATTCCCTTTGCCCACCAGACTTTTAACGTATTTATAAACAGTAGCACAGAGGTCAGTTTCAACCCCCTTCGCATCCTTGTCAAGCTTTTCTGCAATTTCCGCGGGACTGTAGCCACAAAGTAACCCACACAAGTGCAGTTTCTCAACGGGGGTTAGAGGCTTTCCCTTAACCGCGGCCAAGTCCAAGTACATAGTTTTTAAGTCCCAGTGGCTTTCCGCCCCCGCGAAGCGATCGTTTGTAGATACCATAGGTGAGATATTCAAAAATTCCTGATGTAAGTCTAACATAAATCCTGATGAGCATCAGATAAACTCAGTGGTTAATTAGGTTATCATAAGTGGAAGCAGGATAAAGTAGCGCCATGCACTCAAAAGTGGAGAAGGCTAACTTTAATCTGCCGAGGGCTATATGCTGCCCTTGACGGTGGGTTGAGCGCGATCGCATCTTTGCAAAAGTCTGGTTATTTATGAAGATTTGTCACAAATGACTGACTTTCGCGTAAAAGTTAGAGTTCTCCCCCAATAGACAATATAGAAGCTAGTAAGCTGCATGGAGGCGAGCCGTGTCAAGGGTGGCGATTGCTTGCTGAGAGAAGCTTATAGTTGCCTTGTAAAAATCTCAGATTATAGAGGAGTTACGAGCATGAGGGATCTTAGCAATCAAAAGACCACAGTGCAGCCCACAACACCAACCATTCTGACACAATCCTGGGTTATTTGGGAGTTTGCGGCTGTCATTGAAACAAACGGGATTAAATTTGACACTAGCAGCCTATATAACCTTCTCAAAGCGGAACTGGAAGCACAGCAAGTTCCCATCAATATTGTTTATACCAAAGCGGGTTGGATCGTAGAAGGTGCCAGAGGCAATCCCAAAATTGATAAGGATATAAGAGCTAGGGTAGCAGGAACTCTTCAGAACTCAATTTACACCAATATGCAGTTTATTGTTGGGATCGATTACTTCGGCGATTCCAATTGGGCAGATATCCAAATGATGATGATTGTCCAGCCAGAAAAACCGCCCGAACGGCCCCCAGCACCAATACGACCGGAAGAACCTAACACTCAACCTTTAATTCCAAATGCAGCCTTAATCTTTCTGGGACTAATAGCTGGTAGCTTGTTTTTTTCAGGTATTGGGGGCATACAGGTACTTGCCGTAATGGGAGGAATCGCTACGCTAGCACTTTACTTTAAATCAAATTCAGAAGTGGCTGAAGCGAAGAGAAAGTATGAATCGCAACTGGCTAGGTATCAAGAAGAGAATATAGAAAGAAACAGGCAAATAGAAAAAATTAAGTTGGAAGAAGAAGAACTGAAACGCAATCGCCTATCGAGAAGTTTTCAGTGGGATGACTTGAGGCTTTTACATACAATAATGTCTCGAAGCATCGCCAAAATTATCCACAATAAGCTGCTAGAAAAAGGTGCAACTGTTAAAGAATTTCTGCATGAGACTAAAAACGAAGAAATTATCCAAGAAAGCAAGAAGAATATCCTTGATGAGTTTCAGTAAAAACTACCATGCTCACTACTACATCTGGACTAAAATACTGGAGAGGTTCTTCACCGGGAACAGGTCAGCCTCAAGAGGTTGATACTTACAATTTTCACGCGGTAAATGTTTTTAAGCTGAAGGCACTTTCTGACTTTGCATCAGGTCGCTTTAAGCTCATGGAACATTTAGCTCCGTCTGGAAGAGTTGGTTTTGTTGCCGAGTGGCAAAAAAGTTTGCTCAAAAGTCTGGCTTATTTCAGCTACACCCAATTTGACGATCCCAGTGCTAACGCTTCTTGCGGCTATAGTCTGAGAATTGTTTATCATCCAGTGCCGCAAGGATCTAAATCGACAGAGGTATATTTCCTAGCACGCGTGGCGAGCAATAGCAGCCCAGATATAATAAAGGCTCTTCAGAAAAAGCAAGCACAACATATTAACATTAGCTTGAGGTCACCTCTCTACCAATTTGAGGAAAATACAGACAATAAATTTGACTGGCTACCCTCGTGGCTTGAGTCTTCTCAGCCGCTTTCTTGCTATGAAATTATCAAGTCTGAAGAAATCTTCCAATGGCTAGTAGACCGTGACGATGTGCCGCGTCAAAATTTTTATTACTCCCCTGGCAGCTTTCAAGTTAATAAGGCGAATAACATGGTAGCCTTATTTGAGCAACTTCAAGGATATAAACAACCTGTTTGTATCGATTTAACCTTGGTGCCGACGGGGGTTGAAGGCTATGAGAAAAAAACAATTTCTCGATACTTAGAGGTACTCAATCAAATCAGTAAGGGTATCCGTGAAGAAGGGATCGATCCTGACAGCAATACTCAAAGAGCCAAGTCAGTGTATGAAGATATCAAGAAAAGGTATTCTTCAGGGATAGTTTTTCTCTATAGCTTCCGGGTTTTCTCGCCTGATGGCGATACTTGTCAAAGCGTTGCTAACCAGCTAGCGGCAACCTGTATGGCCAATACAGTTAGTCAGCGAGTTGTAAAAGTTATTGATAGCCGATATGCGGTACAAACAGCCTTGCAAGTTAATATAAACGAGCAAGCTTGTATGCCCGGAATATGGGATACATCAGGGAAAATATTGCCCGGATTTCCCGGTGGGCCAGGAATGCTCAAAAGATTACATCGCCTGATAGATTTAGATGAAGCGGCTGCATTTTTTCGTTTGCCAATTCCGATTAATCAACCTTGTGCTGGCGTTGAGTGTGACACGCTTAATGTATCCATATCTTCTGATGAACCTACAGATAAGTTCCCATTAAAATTAGACATTGAAGATATTATCAGAGACTATGGAAGTCTGATTACAGAAGATACTTACGTTGTTGGCATCGACCAAGATGGGAAACCTTGTGTTTCTGATTTTTCTAAGATTCCCCATCGGATTGTTGCCGGAACAACCGGAACTGGGAAAACAAACTTTCTCACTTCAATGATTTATCAGTTTTTATATGCCAGTTTTAAAATCAATGTAAATAGACAAATTTATATTGCTGATTTTAAAGCTGGTTTCGATTATTACCGGATCGAACGTCGAAATGAAAGTGTTAAATTGGTCACGAAGGCTGAAGATTTGGTAACTTTGCTAGAAAAACTATGGAATGAGTATGAGCGAAGACTGACAACTATGATTGACGAGGATGTAGAAAGTTTGAAGGAATTACGAGAAAAATGTAACAGTCAAGAGCATCGAATAATTTTAGTAATTGATGAAGCCGCATCGATACTGAGCGCTGAAAGAAAAAGCCGAGAGGAAATTTCCAAGTATCTTCAAGAGTTGGCTGCTAAGAGTCGCGTAACTGGCATTCATATTTTTTACTGTAGCCAAAGACCTACACCTGATGTCATTCCCCGACTCATATCTGATAACATGGATGAGCGAGTAATTTTCAGAGTTTTTCCTGCTGCAAGCCAACTATTGCTTGATGATGATGTAGCAGCAGAACTACCAGCAGATCCGAAAGGAAGGTCTGTGTATAGAGGGTTAGAATCACAATTAAAAATTGTGGCTACTCCTTATGTACCGAAGCAAGTCTGGAATAATCCTTTCGGTTAGATAAAAGTTCACTTAGTCGTTTAACGAGGTATCCTATGGCATTACTAGATCAGATCGAAGAATTTCAAGGCACGATGGATAAAGTAGTTGAATTGGTTGAAGAAACTAAAGCGTTAGCCGGAGAAGTTCCGGATGTTTCGTTAAGTGAAGCACCCGCGAAAATAAAGGCAATTTTTGACTTATGCGCTGATGGGGTTAAAAACCTTCAAGATGCAATAGGGCAAGCGGAGGAAATCCAAAAACTTTTAGGAGGCTAATGAATCTTAAACAAGAATGCGAATCGCTTCAGTCACGTCTTAACCAAGTTCTCAACTTACTGGCTGAAGCAAAAACCAGTGCTGACCGTCTATTAAATAGTAGCACTTCTCAGATAGATAGTCAGATTTTCGATATTTTGGAAATTTGTTATGAAGGCATGAAAAACCTTCAAACAAGTCAGGAGCAAATTGATTTGCTTCTGGAAATGATAGGCAGTCAAAGCTCTCTATCAAGCACACAACAAGGAGGTTCATTAGCTCAAAGGAATGAAAAAAAGAATGAATTTGCCAACAGTTTAGCTTATCAAGTTAATTACGATTATTTAGAAACAGGAGGTTCTGCTCGGATTAACGCTTTGGATAATCAAGGCAATGATTATGGCTATATCAATGTTAGGAAAGATGATGATGGAAGAATTAGAGTTCAAGACACTCTCGTCTCTGAGAAGTATCAACGGAAAGGCATTGCTACCAAGCTGTTCCAAGCTGTGGAAAACAAGCTGCCTGATGGAACTGTAATTTATTTAGGCTCGAACGAAAAACCTGAGTTTTGGGAAAAAATGGGATTTCAGTCTGAACAAACTATTGATGGGAACATTCAGTATGTAAAAACAATTAATCGAGATGAAAAAAAAACAGATGACTTAGAATCAAGATTTCACACCTTGATAGATGAATTGGGAAAAACTGTCATTAATACTGCTAAAAGTTCTGTGGCTGCATTTATGACAATTAGCGGTGTTTGTACGCTGTTATTAGACCTTAATAATAAAGCAACTCCTCTCCAATCACCTGAAGGTTCTTTATTTTCCGAAGTGCAAAATTTGTCTGATGATAATGAAGAAACATTGTGGATTAACTCCAATTTTACAGACATGGTAGATGCCGAAATGGTTCCTGAACGAAAGAGAAAAAAGAAGAAAGCAGAATAGTTATTTGAAAATTCTCAGATACAACTATCAGCCTGATTTGATGATTAGAAGTCTTTATAATTTTAAGGGAAGGCAAATGAATGACCAAACAGAAAAACAAAAACTCTGGAAAGTATACGGCATTTTAATGGGTGTTATGGTAGGCGGTGCTGTGCTAATTCTAGGGGGTCAAGCAGCCTGGAATGCCATTCAAGAGAATATGTCAAAAGCCAGTAGAGAAAATAAACCACCCTCTACTAACTCTTTGCCTTTAAGCACTCCACTAGCACCACCAGAAGCGCGATCGCTTACTCCTTCATCTACACCCTCGGTTTCAACTGAACGAGTAAGCTTTAATGAAGGTAGTACAGGAGCAACAATTCGTGACAGTGTAACAGCAAATCAAAGAAAGCGCTACTTACTAAACTGCGGTAGCGGACAGCGCATGACTGTGCAAATCAGGCAGGGAGGTATTAATGTGACAATTATTTCTCCTAACAATCAAACAATTGGGAATGCGGCAAACGGTGTATCCCAATGGCAGGGTCAATTGCCAAATAGTGGAGATTATATTGTTGAAATTTCTGCACCCAATCAGTCTGGCTACGTCATTAATATTGAAGTTTTATAAAGTTTTACTAATCAAACAAGAGATATTTACCGATGAATGACCAAACAGACAAACAAAAACTCTGGAAAATATACGGCATTTTGATGGGTGTTATGGTAGGTGGTTCTGTGCTAATTTTAGGGGGTCAAGCTGCCTGGAACGACCTGCAACAGAATTGGGCTAAATCTAATACCCCTTCTAATTCAACAACCCAATCTTTGACATCTACACCCAGTATTACAGTCTCACATTCTGACCTCCCATTGAGCACGACACCTGAACAAACTATTAAGAACTTTTACGCACTCACAACAAAAGATAATAAGGCAGCCGGAAAACTATTTACTACGGAGGATTTTAAGAGAAAATACCCTTCCATAAAGACAGATAATCAAAAAAAATGGGTCAGTAAATTTAATTTTATCCAAGTCACTCAGATGAACCCTATCGAAAAATCGCCCACGAGAGCAAAAATGACTGTTTGGTTGCTTTATTCTTTTAAAGATGGCAGCCCAGAAGCGTGTGAATACAGAGATTTTACGCTTGTACTCAATAATAATAATTTTTTAATAGATGACATTGGCGAAGCGACTCAAACATCCTGCCCTTAAAAAATAGATTTGATTTTATTTATTCATGGAAGCGATCGCGCCTCATTCCCCAAAAAGCGCGATCGTCCTTTCCATTCACCTGAGTCTGATTAACGCAATCGTTTGAATCACTAAATTAAGCATATGAGAAGTAAGGAAGAAAAAAGAAGGAAGAAGGAAGAAGAAAGAAGAAAGAAGGCTAACCGTTAATAGTTAACCATTTCCTATTCCCAACACTTAACACGCAACACCAGACACTTAAGTTCATTAACTAGGAATTTCAGCATTTGTGGAAATAACATCTGGAGATTTTCCCGTCAATAAAATCCGATAATTACGAAGAATCGTTAATCTTTGTTGACAGATTTTCTGTTCCAATTTATTAGTAATTCCCTCAAATTGTAGGTTAATTTTTTGCATTTTCAACGGATTTAAGCATTTTCCAGTAAGGTGTTCAGCCAATATTTCCAGCTAAGAATGCAACAATTCTTAAAAAATCCTGTGCTGCTTACTGGGAGAGGCTTTGGAAAGACAAAGAGCTAAAATTTGATAGTCGCGTGAAACAGCCCTGCTTTACTAAAGGGGAAAATGTTTTAAGGTTCAATACCTAACTCTCGTAATTTTTGTGCTAAATAAGCCGCCCTCCTTTCTGCTTCTTCGGCCCGTTGTCGTTCCATTTCCGCTTCTTGTTGTGCAAGCTCAAGCTGTTTTTGCGCGTCTTCAGCATCAGTTAAAATCAAATTTCCATTAGCATCATACCAACGCAACCACAGACGATTCATTCCTTCATATTCCCCTTGCCACAGGCCTAAACCTAATTCGATTTCAGGTAGCAAAACACGCGGTTCTGTTAAGGCTAATTCCTGATAATGACCGGCTTGTAAGGTAAACACTCTTACGCGATCTGTATCGCGATCAAATACGACATAATAAGGGATTCGCAAAAGTTTTTCATAGACTTCCCACTTAGTCGGCGGTTCATTAGGATGTCGTTGTGTCAGTCCTAAATCTTCATTTTCTGTTCCGGGTGAAAGTAATTCGACAACGACAAATGGAGGAACTCCCTCTTGCCAAATTACATAACTTAAACGTAAGTCTTCACCCTCATAAAACCGAGAAACTCCTACCACCCCAAACCAATCAGGGCGTTTATACCACCGAGTATGATTAACATCGTAATACAGGTTAAGATCGCAGGCACTAAATACCTGTTCAGATGGATAATTAGGGGGACGAAAAGTTTTTCTTAGTAAATCGGGTTGAAAGTCGTGAAATTCATCAGGCAAACCTGGTTCCTCCGGATCTTCACTGGGTAAATCATACATTGTGGGCAGAGTTTCCCTCGGTGACAGAGGCGGATCTGTTTGCTCTACAGTTGGTTTTATGGTAAACATAATTAAGCCTCACACGAGTTCTTTCTTGATGCTTGATAATTCATTTTAACATGATTTTACAAACCGGGTTTCTTAACCGATAAATGTCATAAACCCGGTTTCTTTCCTTCGCGTAAGTCCGGCTAAACACAGGCAGGATGCCTGTGCTACCTTTTAATTTTGTAAATGTTCAAGTAAGCGTTTTTCTAGGCGTTCTAATAATTGATAAACATCCTCAGAAGTTTGCTCTAAACAAATAGGGGGTTCCGGTTCTGGTTCAAATTGAACTAACTTTATTTCGCCTTCTCCAATGCCAATCATTATTACTTCTTTCTCTGGTTGATGAGCATCTAAAATGCCAAGAATTTCTTGAATATGATTTTTTACTTGGTGATTTAATTCCTCGATCGCGTGTCGTTTACAATAAACAAAGCGAGGAGTAGAGACGATATCAATACCAATGATATCATCAGTAGTTTGCCCCCTTTCCAGATAAAGTCCCCAGGATAACGCGGCTAATTCTTGTTTATGCTCTTTGACAAAAGTATCTAATTTTCGTCGCCAGTTATTTTCATCTTCTTTTTCGGGTTCTGGAATGCCAAATAATGCCATCATAATGATTTAACCTTTTGCCCAATAATGCGATTATCGTTTTATTTTAAACCAGATTGTACCCTCCAGAGACTTGCATAAATGCCTTCTTTGTCCACAAGTTCCTCATGTCGTCCCCATTCTACCAGTTTACCTTGTTCCATTACATAGATACAATCAGCATTTCGTACTGTGGAAAGACGATGCGCGATCGCGATCGTTGTCCGATTTTGAGTGATTTTTTCCAGCGATCGTTGAATCGCGGCTTCTGTTTCATTATCCACCGCGGATGTCGCTTCATCTAATATTAAAATAGGGGGATTTTTTAAGACGGCACGCGCGATCGCGATTCTTTGTCTTTGTCCCCCGGATAATTTTTGTCCTCTTTCTCCAACGATGGTATCATAACCATAGGGCAATTGTTCAATAAATTCATGGGCTTCAGCTATTTTCGCCGCATTAATAATCTCATCTGAAGAAGCATTAAACGTACCATAGGCAATATTTTCGGCAACGGAGCCATGAAATAAAAAGACATCCTGACTGACTAATCCGATCGCCCGTCTTAAGTCTTTTAAGTCGAGTTCATTTAAGGGTATATTATCCAGGGTAATTGTCCCCGAATTGATCTCATAAAGTCTTAATATCAGTTTGACTAAGGTACTTTTACCCGAACCCGTCGAACCGACGATCGCGATCGTTTTCCCCGCGGGAATTGTCAAAGATAAATCTCGAAGGACTGTCACCTTTTGATGATAAGAAAAAAAGACATTCTGAAATTCTAAATTACCTTTAACCTGACTGACAGGTACGCGTAGATTACCCGGATGGATCGCGATGGGAGTGTCTAATAAATTCATGACACGATTAGTCGATGCCATTGAGCGTTGATATAAATCTAAGGTTTCTCCCAAACGCGTTAAGGGCCATAATAACCGCTGAGTTAAAAACACTAAAACGCTATAGGTTCCCACGGATAATCGGCCATTGACGACTTCCATTCCCCCTAATAACATGGTAGCCGTAAATCCTAAAAAGATGATATTGCGAATTAAGGGAATAAAGGCCGCAGACAGCGCGATCGCGCTTTTATTACTTTGTCGATACGCGTCACTTTCCTTCCTGATCCGTTGCACTTCATACTCTTCGGAAGTAAAGCTTTTAATAGTAGTAATACCACTAATATTATTAGCTAATTGTTCATTAAGTAAACCAACTTTTTCTCGTACCTCTGCATAACGGGGCGCGAGTAACTTTTGAAAAGAAATAGAACCCCAAACAATAAAGGGCATGGGTAACATGGATAATAAAGCCACATTGGGTGCTGCAATAAAGAAGGCTCCCCCAATGACAATTACAGTGGTAATGACTTGTAAAATTTCATTAACACCGCCATTTAAGAAGCGTTCAAGTTGATTAATATCATCATTAATAATCGAAATTAATCCCCCTGTACTCCGCTCTTCAAAAAAGCTTAATTCTAATTCTTGTAAATGACTATAGGCATCTAAACGGAGATGATGTTGTAAATTTTGGGCAAGATTGCGCCAGAGGCGATCATAAGCATATTGAAATATTGATTCTAAGGCCCAAAGGACAAAACTAAGCAGTGTTAAAATTAACAATTGAGTGAAGATATCTTTAATGCCCCATTGGGCGATTATCGAATCTTTTTGTTTAACGACAACATCAACGGCTATGCCAATTAACGCGGGGGGTGCTAAGTCAAATATTTTATTTAAAATTGAACAAATACACGCGTACCAAATTTGAGCGCGATCGCGTCGTGCATATTTTAGTAACCGTTGGAGAGGATGGAGCGATTGTGACGGAATTTGTGAGCGGTTTGACATAGGGAATAATTACTGGAGATGAGACTTAATCTTTGCCTGTTATGCTATTATAAATTTAAGACTGACGCAAAGAAACCCGGTTTCTCGGATAAACCTTGGGTTGAGCGGTGAAGGATCTGGGAAGAAACCGGGTTTAATGCCTCTCATGGGTAAGTCCTGAAATTATTACATTCATTCTTGAGCTAAACCTTATGATGTTATGAGTGCAATTTTTCCATTATATAGCAATCCTAAATAGGTTGTGGTAAAACGTAGGGGTAGAGCAAGAGTGCCTACCCCTGATCAATCGGGGCAACCACGGGGGGATTGCCCCTACAAAAATATTACAATTGAAATAGGATTGCTATACTACAGATAGTATGACTCTATAGCATTTTTAAATGAGATATAAATGCAGGGATCAGATCCCGTCACAGGCAAGATGCCTGTGCCACAAGTTTTACTTCTGAAAGGTCAACACTATAGGTAGAATATTGCTTTTTAATAGAGTATCTATTATGAGCACCCGAAAATAAGACCAAAACGCGATCGCGTATTTTTACCCTTATGCTCCCATGTAAGTAGCGATGTAACTATGCTCAAAGTCTTAACAGGCCAATTAAAACAGGAAAATTTAACGATAAAAATTGCGAACCTTCCCCCTTCCTTATCGGGGACAAAACTGGTTCATCTTACCGATTTTCATTACGATGGAATGCGACTCTCCGAAAGGTTACTACAAGACGCGATCGGGCTGGCAAATAAAGCCGAACCCGACTTAATTTTACTAACAGGAGATTATATCACAGATGATCCAAAACCCATACATAAACTTATTTTAAGATTGAAAAAACTCCGAAGTCGAGCCGGAATATTTGCCGTTTTGGGCAACCATGATGATTTTGTGGACGGGGCACAAAATATGATTACCAATGCCCTGAAAAGTATAGGGATTCAAGTCTTATCCAATGAAGTTGTCTATCCATTAGGAACAGAATTAGCCCTAGTGGGATTAGCGGATTTTTTTGATCAAGAATTTAACCCTTATACAGTTTTAAATTCCCTTGATCCTAACATTCCTCGCATTGTCTTAGAACATAATCCTGATAGTGCTAGACGCTTAAGACAATGGCGCATAGACTTGCAATTATCAGGACATACACATGGGGGTCAAATTGTCATTCCCAAATACGGAGCATTACTCACGATTATTCAACCCAAGCGTCGTCTTATTCCCAAACCAATTAGACGCGTTATTCCCTTAATTTCTAATTGTTATAAAGTGGCAAAACATTGGGAATGGGCCCTAGGATTACATCAAGTCGGAAATAACTTACTTTATGTAAATCGTGGCTTAGGAACTTATTTACCCGGACGTTTATTTTGTCCTCCAGAAATCACCGTAATTACTTTAGAATCAAAGGAAATGACGACTTGAGTTAGAGAAACCCAGTTTTCACGATTATCATATCATTTTTGATTGAGGTTGAACAAACAAAAACACCTGAAAGCCTTGATAAAAGCCACTTTTTCTCCTCAAAAACACCCTTTTCCCGACGGATAAACCATATTAACGAGATAATCCCCTTGTCAATGCCTAAGAGTTATATTACACTCTGTAACAACTTAAACCGGGTTTCTCCACCGAGACTCCCCCTCTAAGGATTTCTGGTGATTCTGTCAACCCTATCTTGTGGATAACGCGCTAAATCGAGAGTATGTTTAAAACTCTGTTCCCTAATTTCGTAAAAATTTTCTGTGTTTTGTTAGTCGGAAAATTATTAATAGACAATCAAGTTTTCTCCAAAATTATTAATCAGGTAAAGCCTACCGCGGATGCCAACGTGACAGGAGAAAAAACTAAAAAATCTGACACGACATCTAAATTCAACAACAAACCCCCCGTTTATCAAAATTTTGATGTAGTCGTTTATGGAGATGAAGTCCCAGGAATTTGTGCCGCGGTATGGGCAAAAAAAGCATTAGGAAATAAAGGAAAAGTTGCCCTAGTTCGGTCGAATAAGGCCCATGAAATGTTAGGAGGACTATTAACAAGAGGCGGTTTAGCCTATCTTGATTATGATAAAATTCCTGATTGGTATTATCAACCCTATGCCCAATGTTTTAAAGAATTTTTAGATAAATCTCAAGTGGTTGACTATTGTATCGAGCCGCAACCAGCCGATAACGCGATCAAAGAGATGTTATCAGAAGCCGGAGTCACAGTTATTTCCGATGCAAAACTCACTCCTCAAGTCACGAAAGACAAAATTGAATATGTAGAAATTAATGACCAAAATATTCGTCTCAAAGCTGATTCATTTATTGATGCCACCCAAGATGCGGAATTAGCCAGAAACGCGGGTTTATCTTATGCTCGTGGTTATGAAGGGCAAGATGCCCATTTAACCCAAGAGACTCTCGCGGTGTCTTTAGTTCCTATCATTCACGGTTTAGCAATGGAGGATCTGCAAAAAATGGAAGATAATATTATCTTCAATACCGCGTTAGTGGATGAACTTAAGAATTACATTAATAAATATCAAACCGAAGCCGTGGCTAATTTTTGGCTGAAAAACTTCTGGAGTCCGATGTATAAATCCTATCGAGATGGTTATACGATCCGCAGTGCCGCGTTAGGTGCTGCCTATCATTATGAAAACAATATTCCCTTTACTCAAGATGGTTTCTTTTTTGATAAAGCTAATGTTTGTGTATATCGAAATGGGGATATTTCTTGGAATGGATTTTTGTTTAAATATCCCACAGACATAGCAATGAAGCTTGATGAAAATGGCAGAAAACCGACTCCTGAGATGATTAAAAAAATGTCATTACTTCAGAATTGGTTACAAAAATATTCTCAAAAAGATGTGAGAGTTATTCTTCCCCCAGAAGTTTATGTGCGTCATACAGTGAGTATTAAAGATGTGGTTGATCCCTTAACTGGGCAAGAAATTATACGGGGAGGAACCGCGGCAGAAAATTCCATTGGTAGTTTTTCCTATGATTTTGATTTTCGTGGGGGTGTGAGGGGGTTATCGGTAAAAATTCCCCCTCTTCCTGTATTTAATTTTGGCATTGAGAATGCTTTAGCAACCAAGGTAAATAATTTAGGAATTGTGAGTCGAGCATCGGGTTATGTGGGTGTCGCGGTATCCGTTGGACGTATTCTCACTTTAAATATTTATCAAGGGCAAGCGGTGGGTGTTGCCGCGGCAATGGCGAAGGAGTTAGGTGTGCCTTTAAATAGTATGAAGTCTCCACAAGTACGGAAAACTTTGGAGAGTTTAACGAGTCAAACTACTTATTTTTATGGGAAAGATACGAGTAATGGACAGGATATTAGTCAGGTGAAATAATTAAGTATATTCCCCCCTAATCCCAGCAGGGCTGTTTCATTCTCACCGAAAAATTTTACTGTAGGGGCGCGAATATCTGTGCCACCAAACAGACAAGCCGGAAAACCCGCCCCATTCACAAATGAGATCGGTTTTTTCCACATTATTCCTGTAGGGGCGGGTTCACCAATATCTGTGCCACCAAACAGATATCCCAGAAAACCCGCCCCATCCACAAATGAGATCGGTTTTTTCCACATTATTCCTGTAGGGGCGGGTTCACCAATATCTGTGCCACCAAACAGATATCCCAGAAAACCCGCCCCATCCCCACCGACATCCCGATCTAAACCCGCCCCATTCACACCGAAAAATTGCTAATTCATTCCATTTAATCGTTGGGTTGGGGCGGGTTTTTGGGGGTTATTTGTGGGTGGGATGAATTTCGGTGAACCCGCCCCATCCCCACCCACCAATGAGCCAAACATCTGTGTTTATCTGCGTTAAGGAGCGGTTAAAATTTCTATATCGTGGGCTGGGGCGGGTTTTTTCAGGTTATTTGTAGGTAGGAGAAATTTGGGTGAACCCGCCCCTACAAAATCTTCATTTTTCCTAATTTTTTCGAGAATGAAACCCTGTCTCATAGCTAAATTCGTTAAAACCCTGAATTTCAGTTAAAAAACCCGGTTTCTTTAGTCGCGAGTTCTGATTTCATTTTTTCTACTTCTGTTAATAAGGGTAGTTTCAGTTCGAGACAAATCTTTTCGGCGCGATCGAGGTAATCTTCGATAGGGATACGGCAGTGCCGTTTCCCTACAGTATTGATGAGTAAACTGGTTTTTGCTAAGGCTAATAATGCCTTGGCTTCATAAGCACGGCTACCAATTTGTTGAAAGATACTAAGACTTTTGTGAAAATGATCCAAAGATGAATCCTGCTGTCCTAATTTCCGATAACTCATTCCTAATTGATATAAAGCCCACGCTTCATCGAATTTAGCACCAATTTCTTTGGCTCTGTTAAACCGTTTCTCAAAATACTCAATGCTTTCTTGTAAATTTTCAAAAAATCTGTGGCTAAGGCCAAAAGATATAAAAGCATCTGTACCGCAATTTTCTCCAATATTTCCCTCTAAGCGTAGAGATTCTATAGCAAATATTTTTGCTTTTTCAGTTTCACCTTTGTTAAAATATATATTAGCTAAATAGACTTGAACTTCTTTAAGAGAACTTATGCCTTTATATAAATCAGGAAGAGATGAATATTCTTGAATATAGTCAAGTGCTGATTGATAGTCACCTAAAACATTGTAGAAAACAGCTAAATCCTTAAGGCTAGTTCCTTCTCTTTCAATATAGCCAATTTGACGTGCTATTTTTAAAGCTTGTTTAAAACTTGCTATACCTGAATAGTAATCTCCCAAATAATATTGGTTAACTCCTTGATATATCAAAACTTTACATTCTATTTTTGGGGCTGAAATTTCTCGCGCGATGACTAAGCTTTGTTTTAAATAGTCTAAAGATATTTGGAAGTCTCCTGTCTCTGAGTAAATATCTCCTATCTCGCACAATGCTGCTGCTTCACCTTCGCGATATCTAATTTTACTGGCTGTAGACAAACTGACAGATAGATATTCGATACCAGCTTGAAATTGACCTAAATAAAGACAGGCTACACCCAAGTATCTAAGAATATCGGCGTGAACTTCTGGAGAGGTAACTAATTGTTTCCCCTCTCTCCAGTCAGGGGGGATTAGTTTGCTATATAAATCTTTCAAAAGTTGAAAGTAAAATCCCAGACGCAGGAAATCATAGACTCTCAAAATAGCCCCTGCCGCTTCATCCCACTCTTCTGTACAACAGGCGTGATAGTGCACTCTCAGAAGTGGTTTAATATCCTCAATTTCTTGCCACTCAGCTTCAGTTTTGACGGGGATACTGAGGAAATAGCGATAGGCTTGACGGTTAGCAAGTTGACATTCTGAAGTTGTAATTTTTGGATGAGGGCGTAGAACGCGATGAGCCTTTTCTTGAATTAACGGGTGCATTTGATAAGATTCTTGCTGATCGTCATAGTCTAATAATTGCCTGCGTCTAAGTCCTTGAATAATGCTCTCTTCTAACTCATACTCGCTTACCTCTGGCATCTGCGCTGCAATTCCGGCTGTATCTAGTGGATATTCCGATGTTTGATAAACAGAAATCCGACTCAAGCAAGTTCTTTCTAAGTCACTGAGACGACTAAAAACTTCATCAATGAGCCGATCGAGGGTATTAATCAATAACCACTGACGATCGCGTAAAAATTTACCTACCTGTCCCTTAAATTTGGGTTCATCCCGAATCAAAGCTGAAACTACTTCCAAGGCTTTAGGATGTCCTTGATAGCGTTCCGCCAACTGTGCTAATTCTTCTGAAGTCGTTGTCAAATTCAAACATTGCTGATGAGATTCCAGCAAATTCACGGCATCCTCTCTTTCTAGTCCTTTGAGAGGGAGTTCTCTAACCGCTAACAGTGACAATTCTGCCAAACTTTCCCGACTGGTAAAAATTATTTTGCTCTGATGTTCCGTCTCGACTATCTGGTTGAATAACCACTTATACTCAAGACAGTCATCGGCAAAATACCCCGTTTTTTGAGATTGCCCAGTTTGCAATACAGTTTCGACATTATCTAGTACAACTAGACAAGGTTTTTCCTTTAGTAATCTCATCAAAATTTCTGTTTTTTGGCGATAGTCATTTTGAGTAGTAGCCGCAGAAATTTCGCCATGAGAAAGAGTGAGCAATAGGGAATCAATAATGTCATTAAATTGAGGTGCTTTGCCCGTGGACGATCGCAGAGTTTCCCAAGCCGCAACGGTAAAAGGGGCGTTTTCAGCTTCTAGCTGGCGGACTAGCTTACTGGCGAGAGTGGTTTTGCCAATCCCCGCCAAACCAACGAGACAAACCGCGGTGATGGTAATGGCTCTAGTTGCCGGATCGAGGATCTGGGATTTGAGGGTGTCGATTTCACGCGATCGCCCTACCCAATTCCTGACTGGTGCGATTTTTTCAGGCAATGCAAAACTTTGATGCTTTTGAGTTTCGTTGGGTAGAGCGATCGCGCCTTCACACCCGAAGTTAGTAGCCGATATATCCTTTGCTTCGAGTAGTTCGGCATCACTATCGTCATAAATTTCTTCCCAATTTGCACCTATAACGTCACAAATTTTGACAAAGATTTCCTGTGTTATTGGCTCTCTTCGCCAAAATCTTCCCAATGTCGATTCTGAAGTATTTGCTAACCCATACCAAACCTTATCTTTTTTTGCCCAGCCCTTTCTTCTCCTAAGTTTATCAATAATTGCTAATCCTTTTTCAGAGGCTTGGAAACTTGCTGCCATACATTAATTCTACTGAGTTTTTTTCTAGGTTCAGTTTTGGTTCAGTTTCTCAAACGGAAATTAGATCCAATTATGAATTATCTCTGAACCGGAAAGCCTTTCTGTCTGCCTCATGCTTGAAATATGGAGACAGCAGTTAGGCCTAACTCGTTTGTTCCCTACTCAAAAATTTGATTAGGAGACACGAGAATGAATTGCAAAATCTTGATTTCCCCCTTATTCATAGTGATGTCGGCGATCGCGCCTTGGACTTTGGCATTGGCGGCAGTTGCGAGTACCTCAACTAGCCCAACAGCTAAAACTGAGACTGTGTTGAACAATAGCGTAGCTGAAAATATTTGCATAGACAAGAATGGCAACAAATATCACTGTCCTTAATTAATAGCTCCCCCAACCCCCTTAACAAGTGGGCTTTTAAGATCCCATTCTTTGTAAGGGGGGCTAGGGGGATCGAGGGTTAGGGAGATTTCTGCGTAAGTCCTAATTAATCCAGATTACCATTGATGGGATATGTGCCGGATTGTTCCTTCAGGCGTTGTCGTGCCTTCGCCATCCAAACATCTTTGTCTCGGTAATTACAGTTAGGATATTTATTAATGTAATTTTTCCACGCTTCTAAAGCCTCTGTAGGTTGTCCCAGATTGTCTAGGGCTTGTGCCATGAGAGCATGAGTCAAAGCGCGATCGCGTTCTAATTCTAAAGCTTCTTGTAGCTTTTCTAAAGCGTCTTCATCGCGTCCTTGATTGATCCAAGCCCAAGCGAGGTAAGTCAACAAGGCCGCTTTTACAATTTTGTCAGTTTCAACGGTGTCTTCTTGTACCAGTGCTAAACCTCGTCCACAGATATTAACAGCCAAGTCATACTTTTTCTCTTCAATGATGTGTAAGCGAGCCAAGTTAGAGTAAGCGGCGGCAAAACCTTGCAACGCGGCTTGACGATAGAGTTCTATGGCGCGGCCAAAATCTCCTACTTGTTCGTAACTCCATGCTTGATTGTAGTAACTGGCCCCATGATCGGGGTTGATTTTCAGGGCTAACTCGAACTGTTTGTTGGCTTGAGTTAAGTCACCATTGATATAGGAGTCAAAGCCGCGATTGTTAGCCGCGATCGCGTCTTGGGATTCTGGTGATGGTGGTGGGGCTGGGGGTGAGGGGCGCGATCGCTCCTTCTCCAATGCTTCCAGAACTATCGGCAACGTCTTTTTAGTTACAATTTTTCCTGTCGCCTTTGACAGTAGTTTCCACAACTGCGGAGCGATATTTTGTTTGATAGATTCTACCTTATAACCAGGAATCTTCATCTGATCGTATGTCAGACCCTCCCAGGATTGGCGGATAATTTCCTTTTCCAGCTCGTTTAAAATCTCTCCTGTGTGATCCTTTACCCGCTGATTCAACCCGCTTAACGCATCTTCAAGCTCCATGATTTAGCCTTAGCCCACATTGTCTATAGATTCTACCATGAACTTTATGAACTTTATGAACTTTATGAGTGAATTGATGGTGAACTGCTAAACAAAATGAATGAACTTTTGGTATTGTGATTCGGGAAAATTTCCATAAAAATATGGTTATGGTGCGGAGGTAACACCCTCCGTTATCTCTAGTAGCACAAAAAATGTGGGAAGCAACGTTAAGGCATTGCTTCTCCACGATTAACTTTATTCACAGATTCCATTATGAACTTACTTCGCTCTAAATCAGTAGGGATATCCGCAGCCCGGATATGCACAGCCAGCCTATCCACAGCAGGGATATCAGCCCGGATATCCCGCATATCCACAACCCGCCTATCCCCATATCCGCAACCCGCCTATGCTCCTGCATACCCCCAGGCTTATCCGCAACCTTCCCCAATCATCTTGTCCATCTCTGCGCCTGCCAAGTCAAGCCCTCCCGTGATCATCAACAACTTTTAAAAGTGTGAAGCAACTTCCATTTCTATCTCCCTAATACACTACATCTACCACCACAAAATTACAGCTATGTTTAACATAAGTAGTGACTTTGAAAAAGAAGGCATTGTCGATGAAGAAATACGCCCTCATCGTACAGGGCGAGTGCGCTTTAAAGGCACTTTTTGGCCTGCGAGATGCCTCCAAAATGTTACCCTTACTCCGGGTGAAATCTGTTATGTAGTCAATATTCATAACATCACACTCTTCGTAGAACCTGCTACGGAGACTGAAAGTTATTAAGTCTAAATATTAGTTAAGAAACTCAAAAAACTTAAGAAACCGGGTTTCTTCTATATCCTCGTCAAAGGTCGATTTCCTCTGAAGAAACCCGGTTTCTTCAGAAAAGTGAAAAAACTTAAGAAACCGGGTTTCTTCTATATCCTCGTCAAAGGTCGATTTCCTCTGAAGAAACCCGGTTTCTGAGATTCGTAGGTTGGGTTGAGGGACGAAACCCAACATCTTCAAGGGGTTTTGTTATCGCTCAACCCAACCTACAAAAAATGGCTCTCCAAACCCAGTTTCTCATAACGCGGGGAAGTGAAGAAACCGGGTTTCTGAGGGGCTTTTCGTCTGAGGGCAATTTTCTAGTAAGAAACCCGGTTTCTCTCCCCAAAATCAGATCAAAGGCAGGCAAGATGCCTACCCTACAGTATTAGACCTCGCGGCGAAACTCAAGACAAAAGTATGATATAATCTCAAAAAACTGGCAGAAGTCACAAAATTAAAACCACAGATGAAAGATCTTAAATTCTTTTCATATCTTCTCGACGAATTATACCATCTTGGATTAGTTGAAAAGCAGGATGCGATGCGGATTCATAAGTGGCATAAATACTCAACACAAAATCCCAAAATACTCCCGATCATAACAGCTTCACTAATAGGACTTCATGACGATTTTATTGCTGGGTTAAATTCCGGTCAATTTGATCTGTCTTCACCGACTTTAGTTATGATTTCGAGAAAAGGGTTAACAAGATACCCCAAATTTCTTTGTAGTCCTATTTCTACCGTGTTCGATAGTAACGGAATATTACTAGCTAACCCAAATCGTAAAAATATTGAACTCGTCCTTACCACACTACGACTCGGCATTGAATCATTGGGGGATGATAGTCAAATTGGCATCAACTGAAACTATTAACAAATAATGAAAAAATTTTGGTAGTCCTGCAAGCGTAAGGGTGATTGGGGAGTAAAATGGGACTATTACCCAAACCCAGATATTGCACCACTACCAAAATTTTTTGTGTTGCTCAATAGACCTCTTCAGAGGAATCGCAGCTCTGAGACAGGGACTCTCGGTCCAGGCGGACTGGCGGACTGGTGGACTAGGGCTTTGAGATAATGAAACCGCTCCCCGAAATTTGGGGGGTTGGGGGGATCAAATCTCATTGATAATTATTGATTTTGTAACCAACGAGCCGCGTCTTTCGCGTGATAAGTTAAAATTAAATCTGCACCAGCACGCTTAAACCCGATTAAAGTTTCCAACACTAATTTTTCTTCATCAACCCAACCGTTAAGAGCCGCGGCTTTTACCATTGAATATTCTCCCGATACATTATAGGCAGCAACCGGAAGATTCGACGCTTCTTTCACCCGCCAAATAATATCCATATAGGCTAACGCGGGTTTTACCATTAACATATCCGCGCCTTCTGCGATATCTAATTCTATTTCTTTAATCGCTTCACGGGAATTTCCTGGGTCCATTTGATAGGTCCGGCGATCGCCGAATTGAGGCGCTGAATCCGCGGCATCACGGAAAGGTCCATAATAAGCAGAAGCATACTTAGCAGCATAGGATAAAATGGGAATCTCCTCAAATCCGGCCTGATCAAGTCCTTCGCGAATTGCTTGAACAAAACCATCCATCATTCCCGATGGCGCGATAATATCCGCACCTGCTTTCGCTTGAGAAACCGCGGTTTTCTTTAATAATTCTAAAGTCGGATCATTTAAAACTCGTCCGCTGAAATCTCCTACTTCTAAATAACCGCAATGCCCATGACTGGTGTACTCACATAAACAAGTATCAACAATCACAATTAAATCCGGTACAGCTTCCTTTACCGCGGTAGCCGCTTTCTGCACAATTCCACAATCATGCCACGCGCCTGTCGCGTCTATATCCTTACTCTCTGGGATACCAAATAAAATAATCGCGGGAATGCCTAAATCATAGACTTCTTTTGCTTCTTCGACAATTTTATCAATAGAGAGTTGATAGACTCCGGGCATTGATTTTATTTCATTCGCGATGCTGTCTCCTGGTACCGCGAATAAGGGATAAATGAGATCGCTTGTGGTTAAAGTCGTTTCGCGCACCATGCGGCGTAGTTGGGGATGTTTGCGGAGACGACGTGGGCGATTAATGGGAAACATGATTTTTTTCTTAATAGTAAGTTAGTTGTTCTTTTGGGGGTTGGGCTTTCTCTGGTTTTTGACCCCACCTTTCTTTAGTTTTTAGTCTAAAACTTGTTGTTTCTTTCCGGTGCTATCTTTTTGTTAATTTTTGTAACGGTTTTGACTCTAATTTCGGCGCGATCGGGTTTCTCTCTTTTTATTATGAACCACAAAGGACACTAAGGCACAGAAAGATCAATCAGGGCAACCACGGGGGGATTGCCCCTACCTTAATTTTACAACTGATTATTACGAGCTATATCATAGAATAAATCATCAAATCAGAGGTGGAGGGAGTTAACAAAATGACAGTAACTCAAACAAAACCCATGAATCTTTCCCATCTTTATGTGCAAGATTTTTATCTGTGGTTGGAAACAACCGCGAATTTATTAAAAGAAGGCAAATTAGCAGAAATAGATTTAGAAAATCTGATAGAGGAAATCGAAAGTCTGGGGCGGAAAGAAAAACAATCACTTAAAAGTAATTTGATTGTCTTACTCATGCACTTACTCAAGTATCAATGTCAATCCCAAAAACGCTCTAATAGTGGGAAATATACCATCCGAGAACATCGCCGTAGATTAGGAGAATTTTTAGCTTATAGTCCTAGTTTAAAGGGATATTTTATCTCGGTTTTTGAACCCTGTTATCAGGAAGCCAGAAAACAAGCCTCTGATGAAACGGGTTTATCTCTTGATACTTTTCCCCTTGAGTTTCCCTTTAGTATCGAAGAAACTCTTAATCCTGATTTTTTACCTGACGCGGAAGATGAAACCCACAACACCGGGGAATAATTATAGAATTTCCCAAACTGGTGAGGCACAAAAAAAGCTGATTTCTTCAAAAAAAGGATTTATAAGATTATCCGTACCTCAGCAGACTAGGAAAGTGCATATATAGAATGAATACTGAAATATATAGCAATTCCATTTGAGATGTAAATGCAGGGCATCTTGCCCGTCACAGGCAAGATGCCTGTGCCACAAGTTTTACTTCTGAAAGGTCAACACTATATCAATAATTTTATCTACTGATTTATGACTTAAAGGTTAGTTTATTGGATTTAAGATAATCGAGTTAAATATCTGTTAACAGGAGAAAGTCTAAAGGACATTAATAAATCATAAAATTCTTCAGCAGGTAAGGGACGACTAATGAGATAACCCTGGATAATATCACAGCCTTGTTCAGCGAGAAAGTCTCGTTCTTTTTCGGTTTCTACTCCTTCCGCGATCACTTGAAAATTTAACTGATTCGCCATGCGAATAATAGCAGAAACAATGGCAATATTCCGATTATTTTCTGTGATATTGCTGATAAAACAACGATCGATCTTTAAAATATCAAAGGAAAAATTTTGCAAATAGCTTAAAGAAGCATAACCCGTGCCAAAATCATCAATGGCAATTTTGATTCCTGAGCCTTGTAAATGTTTAAATTGTTCTAATGTTACATTTACATTTTTCACCAATACACTTTCGGTTAATTCTAATTCTAACCACCGAGGATCAAATCCCGTTTCTCTGAGAATGGCTACGGTATCTTGTACAAAAGTCTCTTCCCCTAACTGTTGAGCGGAAATATTGACCGAGAGATGAAGGGGAGGATATCCTCTATTTTGCCATGACATCGCGTGAGTACAAGCAGTCCGTAATACCCATTGACCAATTGGTACAATTAATCCCGTATTTTCTGCAATAGGAATAAACTCACTAGGGGGAATAAAACCCTTTTCAGGAGAGTTCCAACGAATTAAAGCCTCCATCCCCACAATTTCTCCTGTTTTGAGACTAAACTGGGGTTGATAGTGAAGAGAAAATTCGTTATTTTGCAAGGCTTGAGCCAGGGCTAAATTTGGTTTTTGCAGTAAATTTAGACGATCTTCTTCTAACTGAACAACCTTCCGTTCCAAGATTTCTAAAATACCATAAAGTTCAAAAGGATCTAATACTTGTGCTAAATTTGTTTCGGTTAAAATTCCTTGTAATTCTCCCTGTTGTCCTACCACAACTAAACGGCGAATCTTCCGTTTTTGCATCGCAGTTTGAGCTTGAGATAAGGATTCCGTTGCTTGAATACAAAACAAAGGTTGACTCATCACCGCGTGAGCTTTTAATTCCTGTAAATTCACTTGTAAAGTTTGCATTTGTAAAAGATCGCGCTCGGTGACTATCCCAACGGGAAACCTCATTCCCTGACGTTCTTCCACAACCACTACACAACTAATCCGATAGTCGGTTAAGATATGAGCAATTTCCATCAAGTTAGACAGGGGAGAAACAGTCAAGACTTGATTTGTCATTACTTCTGATACTTGACGAAAACGTAAAAAATGACTCCCATTTAAGACTTGTCGTAAACTGGTAAGAGTTACTAAACCTAAAACTTTTCCATCATCATCGAGAAGGGGTAAATGGCGAATTTGATAACGCCGCATGATATTATAAGCGGCAAATAAATCGGTAAATTCTTTATAGGGTAAGGTAATAACTGGTTGAGTCATTACTTCTTCGACTCTGGTCATTTCCAGATTATTTCCTTTAACAGCTAATCTCACTGTATCCCGTTCGGTTAAAATTCCAATGAGTTTCTCATCCTGAACAACTAATACACATCCGGTTGCTGCGGTATAGGAGGAAGAATTGTGATCTGGATGTTTTAATTCTCCCAGACTACATTGATTTTTATTTGTTTGATTCATTACGATCAATGTGTCGATGAGCAGGGTTTCTGGTGTCACGACGGGAAAAGCAGAAATGATCGCACTTTGGACATTAATCAGTTCATATTGCATGAAAAACACATTTGACATCGGTAACTTCAGGTTTATTATATCTCTCTTGTTTACTAATTAAGTCACGATAATTTACCATAGGGTTCGGTTAAGCCTAAAAGCTGGTAAACTGATGGTTTCAGATTGATCTCCGCGATCGTTGCATCAGGTGGACTATCGCCTTGAGTATTTATACTTAGTCTTGCCTTGGGGCAGTGGTGTAAGAGAGGGGAAACAGCCCCGCGACACCCCATCTGACAGTACAGGGTGCGGAATGTGGGTTGTCAGGCATTAGACTTCTTGCAGAATTATAAAAATTAAGTTGCTAATTTTAACTCATCGTTATAGATTCCAGATATCAGATTGACTCGTCAACCAAAACGTTTTCTTCGATTTCGATATCGACTAGATAAAATCCGAAATATTTTGAGACATCTCGTCACATTTTCTCCCACTACTCTGACTTTTGCTTCTTCACTATTTTCCTTTCTTTGTTCAGATTTAAAATGTTTTGGCTGTTTGTTTTCTGGGAGATGATACTGGCTTTGTGATGACGATTAATTTCTTGATATCCTTTATCTGCTAAAAGCTGGACTTCTGGCAGAATCACAAAAATCCTCTTTTTAAATAAGGAAAAATCTGGACTTATTACTGGGTAAAAAAATGAATGATTTTTCCCGAATTGCTCCTCAGTTAAAAAGCTATCTATTTTGGCAAAAACTTCTCACATATTCTTGCACAAGCGGAGATAAATTAAAGCAAATTTCCTCCCCTTCTCTGGTTTTGATTAAATAACGTTTTCTCAAAGATTGTAAGCCATTAATTAAATCCATTGATGACAGGGATAAAGCTTGTCTTAACTCTTCTCTTGACAGGGGTTGATTAGACTTACTTAATTCTCCCATAATCTGTTTTTCGATTGGTGATAATCTTTCCCATAATTCAGTTAAACGAAATTTCATATCTTCTGTTAAGAGTAAAGTTGCTTCCCTGAAAAACTCAGATACTTTACCCATAAAAATATTTCTAATCAAACTAGCAATCTCTTTTAAATAAACGGGATTACCTTCATATAAATTCATCAGACTTAACCAGGTTTCTTCATCTTTTAATCCCTGCTTGTTCAGAATTTCGGTATTGTCTAAACCTTCTAATTCTAAGCATTTAACCGGATATAAATCCTCATCTAAGCACAGCATCTCTTGACATTGTTCTTGACTAATTAAGATGAAACTGCTTTGATGCTCAATCTCTGTTATCCTTGTGAAAAAAGTTTTATAGTCTTTATATTTGTTTTGATATTTGCCAATAAATTGTCCACTGGCAAACAACTCTTGGACATCATCAAGGATGATTAAACATTTTTGTTGACGTAAAAGATTTAAAAATTGAGGTAATTTATTGTCAGGTATAATAGGAGCGGTATTAATGCCTGTTAAGATTTCAGTAAGAATGCTATCTAAAGACGGGGATAGTTTGATACTTTTCCAGATGACTACATCAAATTGTTGTAGATTTACGTCAACGAAATGTTTAACTAGGGTGGTTTTACCAATTCCACTTAGTCCTAAAACTGAGATGAGACGAGTATTTTGATTAGTTAGCCAATCAGATAGGGTTTGAAGTTCGAGAGCGCGATCGTAGAAATGAGTGATTTTGGGGGCTAGGGCTAAATCGTGGTAATTTGATTTTGGTTCACTTTTAGCTTGATTTTGTTGATTATCTTGATGAGACTGATATAGAGTTTGCGAACAGAAATTAAATTTGTGATGATTTCCAACACCAATAACCTGTGATGATTTAATATATATCCTTTCTAGTGTTGAACGAAAATTCGATTTATAAACATCTTCACCTAATTGTTCCGAAAAAACTTGCAAAAGTTTATAACCTATATCTCTAACATGACTTTTACTGCGATTACATTCATCTGCAATTTTCTGATAAGTCTGCCCTTGCCAAACTCCTTTAATCACCGTTTCCTGAAGATCATCTAAGTGTTTTCCTGTCTGGGCAAACACTAACTCATCAGCAAATTGTAACACTTCGTTAACATTCATAAAAACTATATGAGATAAGCCTTTCAGCTATTATAGCTCAATTTAGGCAGGCACAATCAGGCATTTTCGGACAATAAGCTTAAGATTTTGTTACAAAAGTCTGGATCTAATCAGGCATTTTCCTATCTTGATAGATCGATTTTTACCGATTTTTACTTTATTATGTTGATGAAAGAATACTTCTGTGTCAGCAGTTCTAGTGACTATTATTCTGGTAAAGACTATGGCAGTTCTGACTATGGGGGGTGATTCCGGTAGTAGTAGTGATAGTTGGTGGTAATTTTTCTTACCAACATAGCTATATAAATTGACCAATTTTTTAGACGCAAACTTTGATTACTAAAGAAAATACCATGCTACAAACTGACTTACTTGATGCTATCAAAAATGAATTCATTACCTTTAGTGGCGAAATCGACTCTCAGATCCAAAAACTCAGAGAAAGAGAATTAGTTTCGCCAGAAGAAATAAAACGAATGAAGCACAATGCAGAAGTACACACAGAGTATATGTCACGAGCATTGAGTGAACCATTAGATTTAGTCAAAGAGCAACTCCTTAAAACCTACTTTAATAATTATAAGGTAACTATGACTCAAGAGATTAATGAGTTTTGGGGACGCTTATACTCAGATGATAACTTCAAGAACCAACTCAAGAAACTTCTCGATCAATTTTATGATGATTTAGCCAATCAAATCTCGGAAAAAGAAAGTAAAGAGTTGGAGCGGCAACTAAAGAAAATAGAAAACACTCTATGGAATAGATTTAAGAGTGAACTCAAAAAACAAGGGGAAAATCACAGATACAAAATTGGGGAAAAATTTATAGTACAAGATCTCCCCAAAATCCTACAGGACATCAAAGAGAAAATACTAGATGTTTCTAACAAAACCAAGCTGCTAGAACCTTCTAATATTTCTACGACTTCTGGCAATAATAATGAGTCAAAAAATGGACAGAACCAAGGAGATAAACCATCAACACAGAGTCATTCAAACAATAGATGGGTTATCTTTGAAAACATAGGAAGGATTATAGATGATGTCATTAATAATTTTAGGGGAAGCGATACTTAAGATTTTGATTTTTTGTATTGCAATCAATTTTTTTTATCTTATTATTGTCAAAATTTCCCTGCAAAAAAATTCACAAGATTTGGTGGGAGGTCTAGTTGCTAAAATTTTCAACCATTGGTTGGATGTTGTGGATGTTGTCACAAAAAAAAGCACAAAAAAAAATATCGACAACATCACGGATCAGCAATACAAGTTAATGCTATTAATGCACATATTGCCCGCGTCTCTAGTGACTGCGTTGATATGGCAATACTTACTCCAAACAGTATTGATTGTTAATGCAGTATTTTTACTTTTGATTGTTTTTTCAACTACTAAGAGGAATTAGAAAATGACAGCCCCTAACCTACAAATAAAGAATAAAGATGGCACTATTGTACAAATTGCCAGGGCTAGTGAGACGGCTCTTAATGTGATAACGCAAGGGGTTATCAGCTTAGTTGACAATGCTCGCAAAGGAACAGTAGAAGCTATTACGTATACAATAAAAGATACATGTGTAGTAATTGAAGCAACCACAAAAGAATGTTTAGTAAGAGCGCGGCTAAGTAAAGCTGAAAGAATAGGAAAAGTTTACTCTGAATACTTCGATAAGTTGACAGACTGTGGGTATCAACCTCATGTTGTAGCAGCATTAGATGCGGCATACGCTTCGATTTTTAAGCAAGAACTAAACAAGGTAGTTGGGCAAGAGCAAATTTGCTTTGAGGACATAGAGTTTGTCAATAAAACTTGATTTTTAAAGGGGTATTTATGAATTATTTCACCTGAATTTTTAGCAAAATTGAGGAAGTAAAATTTATGTCGATGAATGAATCTCGAATAATTATAATAACTGAAATACTCAGGAAAGTGCAATCTGAACACCTAGATAATTTAGCAAAATCGGGGTGTACAAATGAGGTTCAGGAAGAACTAAAGAAGGTGTACAATTTAGTTCTAGAGCAAGAACTAAACAAGTTGAGGTAATCTGAATAAGGAACGACTACTCAAGATTTTCAGCATCCTTTCAGACCCAATGTTAGCAACGTATTTTAATGCCGTTCAGTTTGAAGATGTAGAGTATGCAAAAACTTGAAAATTCAAATCTAAATTGCTGCAATGCTAACCGAAGCTTATCAAATTATGTACTTATTTTGGAGGTGAGAAAATCATGTCAACATCAAGACGCGACAAAGATTTAGTTAAAAGAGAAAACAATGAAGCGATTAACCCTTTGCGTACTCCAACAGAAGCTATTATAAAAGCTGTTCGTGAAACAAAAATAGCAGTTGATGATACTATCTATGAGTCTAATCTTAGAGGTAAACTGGAAAAAGCTACTGCTAGAGTTCGCATAGAAACCGATGACAACTCTCCCTATAAGTTTCTGCTATAACACCAGTCCCCTTACCAAATGTTAAAATAGTTATGAATTGGTTTCGGCGATTCAAGCATGAAAATAGTATGTTTATTCCACATTTTAACAGAAGGTACTTGATTTATAGCCTTCTGTGTTTAACTATCTTTTTGTTCACACAAATTTTCTCTGTTAATGCACAAGATAAGCCAACGCTTAACTCTCCTGCTAATTGGGTATTTATGGTCGATACATCAGGCTCAATGGTGGGTGGAAAAGGTAAACAAGGTGACGTTTTGATTATAGGCAAAGATATTTTTGAAGAAATTAGAACAAACCTCAAAGAGGTTGTGAAAGAACACCCTCAAAGTAACAGTATATTTAGAATCTACTCTTTTAATGAAACAACTACTTTGATTAAAGAAGTTACAATTAAAACGGAATTGGATCAGCAAGAAGTTATAGATACTATTGATAATATACCCAGACCAAAAGGCTATGAAACAACTTGCCTATCTGCGGCTGTTAACATGGGTAAAAAAGCCGCTTCTCAATTAACTTTAGCCAATTCATTGCCAACTAATCTAGTTGTTGTAACAGATGGATTTGATAGTCCGCTTCAATGTGATTTAATGACTAAAGATGGTGAAAAACTACCCGATAATAAACTAGATGGGATGGAATATTTTAGAATGGAGACAATATCTAAAAATTCTCAATTATATCAACCCAAAAAAGCAATACAAATCCCGGTATCATCTCAACAAATCAGCCTCAACCAAAATTCAACAGTATCAACGACTAAACCAGCTAGTATTTTTGATATATGCGTTATGTTTATTGAGGCTATATTGAAAATTGCTTTTGTCTCATTCATTATTCACTTTCCATACCTTATGGTTGTCAAATTTGCATTAAAGGAAAGGAGTCAAGATATGTTGGGTGGCACGGTAGCTAAAATTTTTAATATCTGGTTAGACGTGATGCAGGGAAAAGCCACTAAATTTCAAATAAGTATGATATCATTACTGCACGTTATTCCTGCATCTTTAGTATCAGCATTATTATGGAATAACCTCACTCCTCATATACTTATAATTGATACAGTATTAGCTGGGTTAGCTCTGCTATTTTTTCTTTTGCGTAAGTGAGTTTATTGGCTTGCCATTTCAATTAATGAGAATATCGTCATTTTCATAAGTTATACTTCTTAGATTGATGTTTCAGTTGAGAATTAGTTTTCCTTTTTGAGTGGGAGTGGGGAGCGATGCCTGCGGCGGGCTGCGCCAACGGTTTTTTTTACGATAATGTGGGTTTGTCGGATGCGATCGCATTCTTAATCACACCAGTATTACCGATTTTTCCCTCTCAAGAAAAGCTGGAATAATAAACATTGACATTCCTCTAAAGTCACATAACCCAGATTAACCACCAATTGCATCGCTTCAACCCAAAACCTTCTTAACTCTCCTAAAACTGGCTCTTTCTCCAACTCATAATTAGCATGATTATGAGAATAACTAAACTCTCTTAATTGACTGATACCTTTAGTTGATTATATTCAAGAATATTTTGAATATAATCATCAAGATAATTGACTGCATTGTAATTGTTTGATCAATTGAGGCACGATCGCGCTTTGTGCAATAATCTCCCCGGCGCGATCGAACAAAACCGTACCAATTGTGAGAGAAACATTACCATACTTCTGCACATAAGCCTGAGCCTTTTGACTAATAGTTTGAGCTAAGGCATCAAAAACTGGCGACGCGAATCCCCTTTCAACTAATATTTGATAAGCCTGATCAGCCGTCTTTGTCTCTAACACGGCTTGTACCGTTTGCAGATTTCCACCCGCGTTCACAACCGCAGCACTAATAATTTCTAACTTAGCATCGGCAAGATGACTTGATGTATTGAAAATCCCGCCAGCTAACTTAATTAACTTTCCTTGATAGCCTAGTAATAACACCGAATTTGCTCCCAGTAATCCCGCTTCTACTAACAAGGGACCAATCCAGTTACCCGTTGACGCGATCGTGCTTTCTGGAATACCCAACCCTTGGGCAATATGTCTTCCATGACTGCCAATACAAAAAACTAAATCCTTTTGATTTTGTACTACAGTTTGCAAATTATGACGCAACTCTTCCAGATGTTCTTCAGTAGAAAGAGGTTGAGAAATTCCACTCGTTCCTAACAAAGAAAGCCCTTCTAAAATGCCAAAGGCCTCATTAGATGTCCGTTGAGCTAACTCGCGACCTTCTGGTAAAATAATTGATACCGTAATCGTTTTATTTTCGGGAATCAAAGGTAACAGATTAGCATCAAATAAACCACGAGCATATCTGTAAATGGCCGGAGATCCAGATGCGGTTTTTCCTAACCCTTCCCCTGCTTCTAAAATCAGAGGTTCCGATTGACGTTCTTGCCATTTCACATAAGCCCAAATCGGGGTATTACGCGTTAAATCTAAATTATCTCCGGGGTCACTCAGAGTAATGGCCAAAGCACTATTCACAGTGATTTTCGCCACTTGTTGGACTGGAATTGTGGCTTGATCTGGTAGCAAATCAAGGGAGACTTCTGGGAGAGTTTCCAGGGGGTTTTGTAAGTGTAAAAATGCCGCTTTAGCAGAAGCAACGGCAAAAACGGGAAGTGTATAACCTGTACGAGCCATTGTGGGGAAGGGATGAGGGAATAGGGAGGGGAGAAACTGCACACTTCTCCACTGAGTCATGGTTAAATTATACATAAATTAGTGGAGTTTTGGGTGATCTTAATAACTGATATCAAGTCCGGTGAAGAGGATTAAATATTGAGGTGGGGCGGGTTTAGTGGACTTCTGGCTGGGTGCATCTCATATTTGCAAATATCAGATGCACCCTAGTTAATCCTTGGGAGAAACCGGGTTTATCGGGGTGCGTTAATCAGAAATAACGCACCCTATTAGAGCAATGTAATTTTTGATTACAGTATTTGACATTTACGCGATCGTGTGTTATATAATATTCGATTTATGAGCTATAATAAGGGAGCATCTCCTAAACGTAAATTGGCAGTGGGAGCGTCTCGCTCCCTATTAGATTCCTAGGGAGCGAGACGCTCCCACTACAGGTTTTTTTGCTCCTTTGAGATGCTCCCTATAATAACCACCCTATGGATCAAAACTAAGCACAAAAAAAGTTTGCCGTACAGTTTTGGCGGTGACACGATAACAGAAGTGTCGGGATATTCCCCGTGTATAAAAAGTGGTTTTTGTAATAGAGGGTAACACATTTATGAAGCTAGACATTTTTTACTATCTGTATAATCAAGGTAAACCTAGTGAATGGCGAGTAGAAGAATGTCGATTAAGCCAAACCAATTTAATTGTAGGTAAAAATGCTAGTGGTAAATCAAGAATTGTCAAATCAATATATATTCTCTCGGAGCTATTATCAGAAAGTGGCACTGTTAATCCTCAGCCAAAAACCGATGAATGGCATTTATATTTTGATATTGATAAGCCAGAACAAAAAACAGAATATATATTGAAAATCGAGAAAGGGCTTGTAATTCAAGAAAAGCTATTGATAGGAAACCAAGAATTATTGAGCCGAAACGAAGCAGGTGAAGGCACTATTTTAGCTAAAGAAATCAACCAAAAAATTCGGTTTCAAACTCCTCAAACCGAACTGGCCGTAGTCAAGCGCAGAGACTCTATTCAACATCCATTTTTAGAGGATTTATATAAATGGTCTAATTCACTAAGATTTTATGAGTTTGGCTCTCAACTAGGTAAGAATTTTATGGCTCTTCTCCCTCCCAGATTAGAATTTACCAAAAACAAAGTTAATTTCAAAAATTATAATAATGTTGTGAGTATTTTTGTCCTTGGCAAAAAAGAGATCGGTGATAATTTTATCCAATCAATCATCCGCGACATGAAAATAATTGGTTATAATATATCACAAATGGGAACCCAAGTACCATCTTTAATAAATACCGATATTTCTTATCCTGCTGATAACCCAGATAATTTGCCAGAAATTTTATATGTTAAAGAAGAAGATTTAAGCTGTTTTACAGAACAATCAGAAATTTCACAAGGAATGTTTCGAGCCTTATCATTGTTTATTCAAATTAACTACTCTTTACTATCGGGTAAACCTAGTTGTATTGTTATTGATGATATTGGAGAAGGTTTAGATTATGAAAGGTCTTCTTCTCTGATTAAAATTCTGATTGAAAAAGCTCAAACAGGATTAGTTCAATTAATTATGACTACCAATGATGAGTTTATTATGAATGGTGTACCCTTGGAATATTGGTCAGTTATTGAACGAAAGCCAGGTAGTGCAAAATTACACAACATTTTTAACTCAGAAGAGAAATTTAAGCAGTTTCAGTTTATTGGACTTAATAACTTTGATTTTTTCACCAGTAAGTTTGCCTTACAAGAAGAACTTGATGCAGAGGAAGAATAGAAGATGATCCAAAGGAAAATAGCTTGTTTTGTTGAAGGACAGACAGAACAGATGTTTGTGGAAAGGTTATTTCAGGAAATTGCGGGCTATAAAAATATATCTATTGAAACCTATAAATTTCAGGGAGGGAAATCTAATCGTGTCAGTAAAAAATTTCATTCTAGCAAAGTAGAAGATGCTCCTTTTTTTGTTCTTTTATATGATTGTGGTAGTGATTCTCATGTAGTTTCTGATATAACAAAACAGCAGGAAAGTCTCACGAAGAGTGGTTATGAAAAGATTATCGGACTTAGAGATTTATACCCAAAATCTTTAGATCAAAAGGATGAAATCGAAAAAGGCATCAGAGGATATTTGAAACCTTTTCAGAAAAAGGGGATTCCCATTTCTGTAAATTTAGCTGTTATGGAGATAGAAGCATGGTTTTTAGCCGAATGGCATCATTTTGCTAAAATAGATCATCGTTTAATTCCAGATTTAATTCTGCAAAAATGTGGTTTTGATCTGAGAAATATCAATGTTGAACAAAGACTACATCCGACTGAAGATTTACAGAGAATTTATCAGTTAATTGGCCGCAATTATGACAAAAGGGAAGAAACATCGCAAGAGATCATAAACTATCTTGATTATGATTTTTTATATCTGGAGTTAATAAATAGTGTGAAACAACTCAAAATTTTTATTGACGAGATAGATAGTTTTTTAATTTAGTAAATTACCTGGACACCCCCGTGATTACGCGATATAATGTACCTAATTTCTCAATTAGTCACAAATCAATTTGTAGGGCACGTCTGATATCTTGCACCAAGATAAAGGACTTGATCGCGGGGTGGGGACGTTTTTTTAGCCTTGACTGTACGGTTTAAAGTTGTTGGCGAAAGAACCCTACAGTCATTGAATGATTTAACTGGATATGACTCGGTAATTTAGCTTTTTTACCCATACAATTTACATAGAAAAAGTCAAAAATCAACTGTCACGATCGCGAATCGTCATAGAGAAGCGCGATCGTGGAGCACCTTTATGGACTCACCAACGAAGCTAACCATCTTTGCTTGCCTAATCTCGGCTAAAAACAGACAGCCAAAACGGACTTCTCGGTTTCGGCATAACGACTAAGTTCAGCGGCGCGCTGCTTTTTGCGCGTCTGCTGGAACGATTTGTTGGGTCGTCAGGTTTTAATCACTTCCGTTAATCTTTGTTTTATAAATTTTCTTGTGTGCTACCCCAATTGATTTAAAATTCCTATGGATGTATTTGCAATATCCATCATAATCTGTTGCATTTCATCCTCTTTCCAAGGTTCGCATCTTGCGTATATGGAAGCTGCTTGAAGCATGATGGACGAGTTATTATGACCTATAAAGATATTTTTACAGTAGTTGTGATTAATCTTCATACAATAATTCGCCGCTGTTACTCTGTCAATTCTGTTCATTGAACCTGAGTCATGTCTAATTTCCACAAAAGAGCCGTCGGGTTTGAATACCTGAACAGTCTCGGTTGCAAAGTTTGAGCCTTGCAAGAATACTACATACGGGAAATGATATTCGTCTAGCATAAAGTTCCTAAATTCATTAATGTTTTTGTAGACTCTTTCGATGGCATTTCCCGCTACCATTAAATCTTGATCTTTTTTCTTACCAACAAGTACACCCGCCTTAATATTTTCAACATCTTTCCCCTGAAACTTTGCTTCGCTAACTAAAACTACCCGCCATTTGTTATCTTTGTCCTGAACCTCAATAATTCCTCCATCAGGCTTGATGTTTGAATCTTTTACGAAAAGAGTTTCTCCCAATCGTTTATCAATTGAGTTTAGCTTATCATTTATCTCCTGTTTGCTGAGAGATGGTCTGAATCTAAATTGGTATCTCTGATATTCTTGCTGAAGCTTTTGGAATACACTCATACTTGCATGACCGACAGACTGATCATGTACCTGAGCATCTTCGCCAAAGATACCGCTTGCACCTCCAGATGATATATGCTGGTTGGTTAGTCGCCTTCTTTGCCCTTTACTCATTAGAATGATCCTTTACAATCGAATTATGCTGTAGTTGTTGGTTTGTATAAGCAATTTCATTAAGTACCGAGTGAATGCTGGTGTCTTTCATTAGACTATATTCAGGCAGAAACAAATTTGATTTAATCTGCTCAATATGTTTGTCTAAATAACTGTGCAGTCTATTATCTGAATCTACTAAGAGTGAATGTCGGCGCTCTTCTATGCAAACACGCCCTGTTGTCCCAGAACCAGCAAAAAAATCAAGGACTATCGAACCCTCAAACGATAGAGCTTTAACAAAACGCCTTATAAGTTGTGTAGGCTTTTGTGTTGGATGACCAACCCTCTCCGTAGAATTGCCATTTAGCCTCCCTATTTCCCAAACATTGGTAGGATTTTTCCCCTTATCAATGCTTTCAGGATTGAGACGCTTATCTTTTTTATACATTTCTTTCGTCGCTTCATCAAATGGCATCCTAACAGAGTCCAGATCGAAATAGTATTTCTTCGTTTTGGAGAGCCAGACTGCTTCTTCATGCCTGTTGGCAAAAAAGCGATGTGCACTCATACCGTTCTTGTAGTACCAAATAATCAGGTTGACAAATCGTAAATCTGTTTCATGGCGAGTGTAATGGAGTATTTCAAGGAGATCTCCCTTCTTTAAATCCTGATATTGGAAGCCACCAAAGATGACACAGTTGCCTGAATCAGATAACACACGATAAATTTGATCCAACCATCCTTTTGCCCAATCGAGATAGTTGTGGAAGCTATCCCAGATGTCTAGGTCAAGATTATAGGGCGGGTCTATCAGAATTAGTTGAACTGATGAATCAGGCAATGCCTTCAAAAAGTCAACCGCATCTTGAATAAAGACACCATGAATCGTGCGAGGCGTTGAAATTCCAGCGATCGTTGAACTATGCAAAACTCCATTTTTTCTCAATTGATTTATTGCTATGTGTCCACTATTAAAATGTGATTTGTTAGACATATAGCGTTACTTTACCTTTACTTAGTAATGATTGATGACTGTTCAGTTTCGTCGTCCTACTGCCGCCCAATGGTTTAATTGAGCGGCTGACGATCTCTTATCAATTCAACACAAAAATATCATAACATTGTCTGCTCCAATGATGTGTTATGCCTTAATCGCTTAATTATTCTTAACTTTCGCGCGGATCACCTCTATGAACTCACCAACAAAGTTAACCATCTTTGCCTAATCTCGGCTAAAAACAGACAACCTAACTGGATACCAAGTTCGTAAGGCAAGACATTGACTGTAGCCCCACTATCCACTAACCCAACAGCATCAATCCTCCGATCTGCTCGGCTCAAAGATAACGGCACTCTTGGTAGGCTGTCAAACTCGTTTTGGGTTGGACTGGTGGTTGAATACTTAAATCGCATACATCATGACTGGCTTATCTTTGACTGTTGAAGGGATTCCATCAAAACTGCACCTGCGCCAAAACAATCGTATGGAGTTGGCAAATCATAAGTTTTGAAGGGTTCCAAAGGCGAGATATCCTCAGTCATGTCCAAATCTTGAGCCAGAATTCGGATCAGTTTGAGCTTTTCTGCGGCAGAAAGCTGTCGTGCCGATGGTAGAACTTCAGCTAATGTCATGTCATGTGCCTCTTCTCAAGAATTCACACCTACAGTTTACTCGATACTGATCCGTATTAGGACTTATTGTTAGATGGCGAGGAGCCAAGCTACGGTTTTGATGCAGCGCCATTATTTTGCTTGCTCCTTATGTAAACTGCTTTATTTTTTCGCGGAGATTAGCTGAAGGAATTTTTCTTACTATTGGTCGGCAAGAACTCCCAAGTATCGATCGCGTTTCAATTCAACACAAAAATATCATAACATTGTCCGCTCCCATGATGTGTTATGCCCTAATCGCTTAATTATTCTTAACTTTCGCGCGGATCACGTCTATGGACTCCCCAACGAATCTAACCATCTTTGCTTGCTTAATCTCGGCTAAAAACAGACAATCTTAACGGACTTCTCGGTTTCGGCATAACGGTTATGCTCACCAGACGCAGATAACCTTTGCCACTGAACCGATTAGCCTGGGGCGTTCCGGTGCAGCTGCTTGTTATATGTCGGCTTTCAAACTGCGCTGATTCATGATCACCTAGAGACCTATCCTTCAAACTTGAAGCCAATTTCGCAAGATATTAACTACTACTGGAGTAAAAGGTTCCATTCGACCCTGTTGGGGCTGTAATAACTCATCAATTAACATTTTTAATAACTCTTCATCCTCTAAGCCTTGATTGGGATCTACGCCATTTATCAAAAGTAAAAAATTAGATAATTGTTTGCGTTTTTCGATTAGAGAACGGTTATTCTTTTCATCATCTCCTAGATTTAAAACTTGAATCGCCTTAATTGCACGATCGCTCATTCCTTCGACTCGACCACTAATTTTGAATCGCAGTTCCGTTTCACATTCTATCATTAAAGGAGTTAAGGGTAGATGCTGAGATTGATGAGCATTGCCGCATTGATTGGGAGTGTTACAACTGGCAACAATATTTGAAAAGTCCAGCGTGCGTCTAGGATTCAGACTTTGAGCTTCTACGTGCTCATTATGGCAATCATCACTGTCTTCGATTCGCTGACAGCAATAAGCACAAAGATAGAATTGCTCCTTGAGGGCATAATCTCGAATAGATGCACGAATGGTTTTGCCTTCCTCCGTTTCGTTTAGGTCATTGTACACTCCGTTCGGATTTTTCTTTTTCCATGCTGTCAGGCTGGAGGGTTCAAGCCCTTTATTAATAGTTCTCATGACGTAATTCTTGTTTACGGAGCAGTAGTTTAGCTTTGACCAATTCGAGATGGTTTGGAGGTAGTTCCTCAGTTAATGCAGCAAGTAGTTCTTGAGCCTTACTTAGCTCGGAATTTTGTATGGCATCCAGTAGATTATTTAGTTCAGCATTAATTTTCTCATTACGGATGCTAGTATCCATGACATCTAATAAGACTGTATTAGCATCTTGTCCGTACTGAGACGGCAATTGTCGTAATTCACGATTTTCTAAGGTGTAAACCAAAACATTTTTACAGTCGCTGATCACTAGAGGTGAATGGGTTGTCAGCACAAACTGACAATTTGGAAAAGTTGTGATTAGGCGATCGCAAAGGCTCCGTTGCCAAGAGGGATGTAAATGCAAATCGACTTCATCAATCAAGACGATACCATGACCTGCTAAAGGATTCTCTAGGGCGGGGTTCAGCATGGCTAGACGGCGGGCAATATCACCCACAAGAGCCATAAGAGACTTTTCACCTTGTGAAAGCTGGGTTACATTAAGGGTTTCACCGTTTTTGTCAATTGCCATGTAAAGGCGAGGGCTACGGCGGACTCTAAGGTTGTTCATGTCAGGCATAAATTGGCTAATCGCGGTGCGAACTGCCGTTAATTGCCGATCTTTAGCCGAGGCATTGAGTTCGTTTAATCGTTGCCATGCCTCTTGATTCGCAGCAAAAATTGGCATTAGCTGTCTCAGCAAATCTTCAGTAATTCCTGATTCATTTTCGGTATCTTCCCGTTCTCGAAACCATTCAAAAAAGCGACGAAAGTCAACACCTTGGCTTAAGGAGTTGTCGTAAGCATCCAATTGCAAAAAGGTGTGCTTAGTCCTAATTTTTAGTGGAATATCGAGTACAACACGTTCCACAGGATAAAACGCAATGAGGGGCAGACTCGTTTTCTCATTACGGGTGAGTGCATCACGATAACGATTAGCCAAGCGGGTGCAGTCGTTGAGATTGCTAGTGTACTGAGAGTTACGTCCTTTTTTGCTTTTTGCCAGAGTCCATAAAAAATAATGATTGGTCTGGTCTTGATTAAAATGCTTTGATGATTCAGAGGAATCGAAGATTTTTATTTGAATACGGGCAGCGTTTGCTGTGTTAAATATGGCATCTTCTGGAATAGGATTACCACTACCTTTTTCTGTGCGTATACGAGCTGTAAACCAACTAAGAGAAGTTGCTAAAGCTTGCAGAATGGAGGTTTTACCAGCGCCGTTATTACCCACAAAGACGGTAATATTGCTAGGGTTTTTCTCAGTGGGCGCAAAGGAAATTTCCAGGTTTTCAAACAGCCCAATATTGTTTAAGATAACCTGCTGGATTTTCATCGCGGTAAAGTTTAAACCTCTGGGGTCTCTGATGTTTACAACAGCACCTCAAACAGTATTTGAAGGCACTTAGTCCTATTATGCGCTCAAAACGGAGATAGGTCGCCAGTTTTATCCTAATCCTCAGATGAGGGGAGCCACAGACACATCACTCATAATTCTATCGCAGATTAGGTATAACTACTTTTAAACTCTAAGATTACCGCATAAAGGTACGGCGAAAAATTTCTGGTTAAAATCAGCTTGTACTCCTTGCTGGACAAGCGATCTAGGTCGGTAGTAGTTCAGGAGGTTCAAACCCAGCCGCAGCAAGGGAAAAGCAAAATCGACATTGAATTTTACTGCAACTGGGTTTGAGGGTATTTTAGAGGTGGATTCTGTTTAAGTCCTTAGCGCAACCGTTCAATATGATCCCCCACGCGCAACGCATTGGCGATAATAGTCAAAGCAGGACTAACGCGGGCGTTGGAGGGGAAAAAACTGCTATCGACGACATAAAGATTATCCACATCTAATGTGCGGCAATTCAGGTCTAACACCGATGTTTTCGGGTCTTCCCTTTGTAAGGGGGGAACAAGAAATGTCTTTAAACTCCCCCTTAAAAAGGAGGATTTAGGGGGATGGTTTATGTGTAGCAATGTTTTCTGGATTTGGTATAATTAACCGTATAAGAAACCGGGTTTCTCAACTTGGGATTTTCAAATGACTAATAACAAAAGAGTATTAATTTTAGGTGGAACGGCAGAAGCAGCAGCATTAACAGCCAAAATCGATCGCATTGAGGGTGTGGACGCGATCGCGTCTTTTGCCGGTCGAACTCAACAACCTGTTACTCTGAGAAACCGCGTTTCTATCCGCGTGGGAGGTTTTGGAGGTGCAACCGGATTAGCAAACTATCTACGATCAGAGCAAATTGATTTATTAATTGATGCCACCCATCCCTTTGCCGCGGAAATTTCCTTTAATGCCGCCAAAGCCGCGTCGGAATGTGGCATTGGGAGATTAATGCTAATTCGTCCGCCTTGGGAAGCCCAGCCCGCAGACAAGTGGATTGAGGTGGAAAGCCATCAAGAGGCCGCGAATATTTTACCCGGATTAGCTCAACGGATATTTCTTACTATTGGTAGGCAAGAAATCCCCGCTTATGCTCACCTAAAAAATCTCTGGTTTTTGATGCGGATGATTGACTCACCGGACGCGAATGCCGCCGTACCACAGGGAAAATTACTTGGGGAAAAGGGCCCTTTTTCCTATGAGGAAGAGCGAGAGCTTTTACAACAGTATGAAATTGGCGCGATCGTTAGTAAAAATAGTGGTGGTGATGCTACTTACGCCAAAATTATCGCGGCACGAGAGTTAGGAATTTCGGTTGTGATGATACAACGTCTGATCGTTCCACCTGGAGACATTGTTGCAGAGATAGAGAGTGCCTTGGTGTGGCTCAAAAATACGTTGTTGCAATTAGAAAAATAGCCAGCTAACGGTGAAGTTGTGCGGCGGCAGATAACCCAAAACTCTCACCGATAACCTCTGCTCCGTCCGCACCAACGTATTGTTGGACTGTTGGATAAACTGCGTTTCTGAACCACCAGTCACAGTGCCTTGTGTGTGAATTATTGCTCATTAGCCCTTTGAGTCATACTATTCCTGACTTTCTCACAGAACTCCAGGAAAACCTGAAAAGTTTTAAGGTCTTCATACTTATCTTGTACTCTTTTTTGAAGTTCCTCAAAATAATATTTTTCTTTGGCATCATTTGGAGACTTCTTGCTGTATGTTGTATTTTTCGATCTAAAAACTTCTCTTAAGTACTCATAGTGAAAGTCGGCATGATTCCTCATGTCATACTTTCCCATCTCTTCAGGATCACTCCGAGAGACATCATAGTAGTTTACGTAGTTTGATAATGGCTGCTCTGTTGGTTGTCTAGAGTCAAAAATCTTCCTGTTTCCTAACAACCAAGTCTCTATACAGCGATTTTGCACAATAATTTCAATTTTAGTTTTTCCTAAATTGATTTTATTCTCTTGCATAAACTCATATATATACTTATTTATATAATGAGTTCTTTCCTCTACCGATTCTTCGTCAGCATCAACACAAATTACAAGATAATCATATTTTGGTATTTCTAGAATTTTATCGACTGCATTTTTAAGCCCATCAGACAGAATTTTAGGATATCCTTCTCCACTTATGAGGTAATAGTTGTTGGCTTGAACTTGGTCATAATACTTGACTCTCACTAATTCAGGAACAAGATATTCAAGCCATTTGGGATATATCTTTTTCTCTGTACTACGTCCCTCAACCAGGAAATAAATATTCATTGTTATTCTTCTAAGTCTTCGTCATGCTCTAAAACATTGATCAAGTCAATAAAAGCTTTTTGTCTAGACTCAGATATATGAAAGTCTTTTGAATCTTTGACCGTTATCAACCCAGCTTTTCGAGTTACTATTTTCCAGTAAGCAGGACTAACATTATTGATTATATAAGGGTGATGACTCGTAATAATAAATTGCAATTTTTTGTTGTCCAACACAAGCTCGGTGACGCTGTCCAAGCAATTAACACCTAAGCTATTCTCAAATTCGTCGATTAGAATGATACAGTTTTCAGGAGCTAAATATAACTCGCTAATGTACATCAATGTCTTCATCATCCCTGAAGAAATATTTTTAATCCAATCTTTTACACCTTTTTCTTTAATACTAATGGTTGTAGCTTCTCTTAACAACTTAGATAGTGCAATAGGAATATCCTCATCCTTTATAGTCTCGATTTTTATGTCTAAAACATTTGGGAAAACCGATATAAAAGCTTCTTTGATTTTGTTGAATTCTTCAGGAAGAGTTCTGTAAAGAATAGCTAGTTTTATTGGTACCGGCAAGCTACTTTCTTGCAAAACAGAAAGTGAAGACTTTTCAAACTTCTTGAAAATAGATACTGGCAAACGCCAAACTCTATCAACACTTTCAGAATCAGCCAGTATGATTTTATCTAGTGATTCTTTTACAGGAGCAATTTGGTCTTCTTGCTTCAAGAGCTCAACAACACTTTCAAAAGGCGATAGTTTAGGAGTCTTACTCCCATTGAGTATGATTTCCGAGTCTTTTCGCTCGATTATAACATTCTCATGGTTACAAACTAATTTTTCACTTATGAGTTTTACTTGCTCATTCTCTTCTGAGCTTTCATCAATCGAAATGGTGCTTTCTCTTGTTTCAAACTCTCCACTCCAGGTGTACTCAAGATTGTTGTCTGCTATAAAACAAACATTCCATTTAACCCCATTTAAAGATGCACCATTAGCTATAGATTTTAGACCATAAATAGCTCGGAGTGTCCTTGTTTTTCCTACACCAGATACACCAACTAAAAGATTAAGATTTGGCAGAAAATCGACTTCTTCTAACTTCCACTTATACTCATCATCGTAGTAATCTAGTTTTTTTATTTGCATATTAGTACTAATTTCCCAGCAATCTTAGAGTAGATTTAACATTGTACCGAATTTTTGTAAACTCTTCTATTCTGTATAGAATGTTGATGCTGATATAGGCATACTTAAGGAAATAACAGAGAAGTGAGAGTATCTAGGATTGATGCCACTGGCAGTCCAACTATTAATAGGCTGAAGTTTTCCGCCTAATATCCCAATTTGGGTGGATAGGCAGAATGACTCAGCATAACACCCCAATCTTGGCACTTCGGTAGAAACTTTCCACATAGTACACGGCTGAAGGTGGATAGCGAGAAATTTTCAGTATATTTTCAGATTCATTGTTTATCCCTTCACCACAGCCCACCGTGTCACAGATGCCATTGCCTTCCATCCTAGAAATTTACCGACAGGTTTTGCCGGCACAATGGCAATGCGGGTCAGGGTTCCCCCCAGCTTGCCCTGCCACTGAAATAGCAGATGTTTACTCAAGGGCTTTGACCGTATTGGCAACCAGGATAGCTGTATTAGCAACCAGGATACCACCGGGATGAAGAGTTGTCAAGGAGGTTGCCCAAAAATCCGGTGGTTCCCAAAGCGCGTTCCTGACCAGGGTAACGTGCGAGTGGGTTAACCGGGACTCATACATAAGCCAATACCCTCGGTTCGGCAAAATATCTAGGTCAGTCCCATGATCATCTCAGCCGCAGTGGTATCACTGCGGCTTGATCATCGCAGTAAATTGTAGATTTCACGGGGGTGAATCTTCCCGATCGCGCAACCGTTCAATATGATCCCCCACGCGCAACGCATTGGCGATAATAGTCAAAGCAGGACTAACGCGGGCGTTCGAGGGGAAAAAACTGCTATCGACGACATAAAGATTATCCACATCTAATGTGCGGCAATTCAGGTCTAACACCGATGTTTTCGGGTCTTCCCTTTGTAAGGGGGGAACAAGAAATGTCTTTAAACTCC
>Ga0209812_10000115_pt1 | contig 73387 bp, 64 predicted proteins | sample JI71714BDNA_FD_187502 | JGI IMG/M metagenome (GOLD analysis project Ga0209812, IMG submission 187502) | Wastewater effluent complex algal communities from Wisconsin, to seasonally profile nutrient transformation and Carbon sequestration -... | ecosystem: Engineered > WWTP > Effluent > Algae... | reverse complement strand
AGAAGAGATGCCTTCTACGGTGTATCCTTTTCCACTCAAACTCCTCACCACTTCATTGACACTTTTTTTAGTAGATGAGAAAACAATGATACTTTCGAAGTTTGGCTTATCTTTAATCAAATCATTAATTAGTGCCGCCTTATGGACATCATTGGTCAGATAAGCTGCTTGAAGTACACCGGCAGACGGTTTGGAAAGTTCAATAGTTACTTCAAATGGGTCGACAAGATTTTGTTTGGCTAGATCTCTCATCTTTGTAGGCATCGTAGCGCTAAACATAAGCGTTTGTCTATTTTTCGGTAGGGCTTCTATAATCTTTTTAATGTCATCATAAAATCCCATATCCAGCATCCTATCAGCTTCATCTAGTATCAAATATTTTATCTTGTCAAATTTGACATTACTCATATTGATATGACTGATCAGTTTCCCTGGTGTAGCCACGATAATATCGGCATGACTTTCTAACCCTTTTTTCTGCACTTCCCACTCATTACCCGAACCTCCACCATAGATAGCTATAGACGATACAGGTACGAAGTAAGCAAAACCTTGGATTTGTTGTTCTATTTGTACGGCAAGTTCTCTTGTGGGTACAATAACCAAAGTACTAGTTCCATTATGTGGTTCGACCGCCATTTTGTGTAGTAAAGGTAGCATAAATGCAGCTGTTTTACCAGTTCCTGTTTGTGCACAAGCGATCAAATCTCTTCCTTTTAATATTTCAGGAATGGCTTTTTCCTGAATTGGGGATGCTTTCTCGAATCCCATGTATGAAATCGCTTCAAGAATGCGATCGTCTAGTCCTATTTCTTTGAATGTCATATCTTTATTATGATCAACTACTTTATTACTTTAATTCAAAATCATTACAAACGCAATTTTTATATGGCTATAATATGGCATTTGGATGTACTCAGAAGTTAATAATATTGGTTTTATGTATTAATTAAAATGCAAATATATGATTTTTACTTCATGAAGTTGATAATCTTTGCAAATAAGTTCAAAACTACTTGATACCTTTGTGGGTTAATACATGTGTATTATCAGTAAATATGTGTTTTGGTAGAAAAAAATCAATTAATTGAGTTAATATATGATGATGAATTGGTTCAACAAGGAGAATTACTTTTTGAAACCAATGCTGTGTCTGACGTTTCTGTCTTAGACTCAAACCTTTATGTATGCCAAGTTAAAGACGGCTTGAATTATGAAGTCGAAATTTTTGGACCTTTTCTCAAAAAACAAAAGTTAAGTTGTGAGTGCGCATTTTTCAAAAGTAATAGAGTTTGTAAGCATGCTATTGCAGCCCTTTTTAAAATAAGAGAAGATTTTAAAGAAAAAGAGAAGTCTAAAGAAGTAGTGTCTGTAGATACACCTCTTAAAAAACAAAAGCTCGCTACCTTAAATATCAATCAAATTCTAGAAGAAATTGATCACGAAGATTTAAAGTCGTTTGTTAAAAACTATGCGAAACAAGACAAAAAATTCTCCACACAACTCAAAGTAAGTTTTGCTCGTAAAATAGATTTATCTAATAATCAAGATAAGTACAAAAACATCTTGAATACCATCATCAGACCTTACACAGGATTGCAAGCTAAGTCAAATGCATCCGAACTTAGGGCAATTATCCATGTATTGGAAGATTTTGGTGATCAAATTAATGATTGTATTGCCTTGGGACAATATAGAGAAGCGTTTAATATTTATGAAAGTGCTTTCGCAAAATTGGAATATGTAAGACATTACCACCAATATCATGCGGAACAAACACTCAAATTGAGTCACAGCTATCACCAAATGATTGTAGATTTTCTTGGTGAAAAGTTACCTCCTGAGCTAAGATTGGAGTTTATGAGCTTCTTGATTGACCTTGTAGGAAGATCATATTATCATTTTTCTGACGTTCACAACAATATAATCAATCTATTATCAAAAACGAATAAGCCTAAAGACAATGAAAAAATAAAAGTAATTTTGCTTGAACTTATTGATAAAAAAAATGGAGAAGAACAAATCATTTTACTTGCCTTATATTTAAAATTGGAAGGTAAATACGGCAAAAGTCAACAGGTCTTTATCCAACCTTACCAAGGAAACATTTTGGATATTGTCGATCAATTACTTGCAATCAATGAAGAAGCTATCGCATTAGCTATACTGGAAAACAAACAAAATGGCAAAAGATTTGAAAAAGATGTTGCCAATCGATTGATATTCCTTTATGTGCGATTTAATCTCAAAGATAAGCTCATACAAACGGCTTATCAGGCTTATGTGGTAACAGGCGATTTAAAGTATATTGATATTCTGAAACGAGAATTGGATGAAATGCAATATAATGAAGCTTTAGTAAATATCGAAAATGACTTAAGAGATAAAAAGGCAGATCCATTATTCCTCATTAGAGTATATAAACGAGAAGAACGATGGGTGGAACTCCTAAATTACTTTGAAGAATTAGGTGACATAGAGCTTTTAATGCAACATGACTTAAGTATTTACAAGGCTGAAAGAATGGGTTTGGTAACCATATATCAACAATTTATCAGCAATTATCTTGATGAACATCTAGGAGACATAGCTTTTGAATATATAGAAAGCTTAAAAAACCATTTCAAACATCAAGCGATGGATGGTATGTTGCCGCCAATACAACGAATGTTTAAAGAAAAATATCCCCAAAGACCAAAATTAGCAGAAATCTTTAATTGATAGTTAGGGGTTAACTAAAAGTATTTGACCTTTTTTCACATGCTATATTCGTTTAAGTTACCAACTTGACTAGAAGATTAGACAAGTCTGTAATTTATTTTCAAAAATTGTATTAATTAAGGTTGCAGAATATAAAGTGGATCCATCTAGACAGATTTTTATTATGAAGTCATTTCAAAACTGAATTCTTTCTCTAATGAATAACTAAGGTGTAATTAATGTTAATCAATATTTGGGCTTAGAAAATTCTCAGGTAATCAAACTGAATAATAGAGCCCAACATATGATTCTGTTGCAGTTACATTTGGACTTGCATTACCGTTTACATCACTTATTTAAATGTACTAATAATTTAGGATTCAAATACATTTACATTTCTTTTAAATTGATTAAATTTTAAATCCACAGTGCCTAGAAGCTTTGCGATTGCTTTTTATAATAAAAAATGATATCTTTTTATTAAATATAGTTAGTAGCATGTATTAAATTTCCTTGTAAAATAGATTAAAGAAAAACTAATGATGGCAAAAAGTAATTCTTTTGACAGTATCAAAAAATACAGCTTTTCTAAGTCCATTAGATCAACTCAAAGTCACTCTTAGATTTCTACCTACACGCGTAATGGAAACTGACCTTCCTGATAAATTGGTTCCTAATGTTGGTACAGTACCACTCATATTGCCAGTTGATGAAATGATATTGTAGGTGCCTGTCGGCATTGCCTGCATGAGATTTACCTTGGAAGTTGTACCTAAATTGCAAGTACCATTTACTTGTACCCTTGATAAAGCTGATCCATTACTGTATACATTAATTGCTGCCGTGGATCCATTGCTAAAGACAAGGTCTTCAGTAGTAAAAACACCTGCATTCCCTAATCCTAATCCACCCATAATTTTCCCATTACTATTGACAATTGTAGTTGCTGAATTAGACAAAGTACCTGTACCTCCTAATACACCGTTGTTAATGGTGGTGGTACCATTGAAGCTAGATGTGCTTGTAAGGAGTTGGGTACCAGTACCTACTTTGATAATGGACATTTCTCCTCCACCATCTATGATTGTTCCAGAAAAAGTCCCACTTTCATTGTCATTCCCTATAGTAAAACTTGCGTCTGCTGATGTTTCAGGGTGAATAGCCACACGACCAGAACCAGTCAAAGTGCCCATGATAGGTGTTGTAGTAACGAAGGAATTGATCACAATATCTCCATTACATTCTACGGCATTACTATTTGCGGCGTTTGATGCATTAAACTGAAATGCTTTTCCTGACAAAACAAATATTTTACCAGTAAAGCTGTTCAAATTATTGTCAAATGTAACCCTTGCACCACGACCGGTGCTATTACTATAACTACCTGTACCATTAATTGTGATACTAGAAACAGTACCTGAAATGATACCTTCAAACGAACTTCTATCATTGGATCCATCAAACAAAATAACATCTCTTCCCAAAGATATATTTCCAGAGTGTTGTGTATTTAGGCCCGCAGAATATGCACCGATCGTAACTATTCCTGTCCCGAGATTAGAAACTGTAAGACTAGTGGAAGGTTGCGTACTACCCGCCCATCTCCATTCTATATTGCTAGTTCCTGTGTTTGCATCTCCTAAGATGACAGGTGAAGTGCCCATGGCATTGGTTGCACCTGCGTAAATACCGCCTTGACTGATTGTAAGTGTGCCTGAATAGGAATTATTTCCCGTAAGGGTAAGATTTGCGTTTCCTTTTTTGGTATAGTTTGCACTTCCTTGTAAGGTAGATGAAATCGTTGCATTTTGATTAACTTCCCAAAGTCCTCCCTGAAGATTTAAGGTACCATTTTGTAAGATAAAATTTCCTGAAGATGTAGGATCAAAAATTAAACTTTTTACATTTTGTGTTCCTGAAACCGTTACTGTCCCTGCCGCACCTTGACCTGGATTACCACCAAAAGTAGCGCTAGAACCATTTGTCCACAATTGATTTGCGCCATTAGGTAGTTTGAGCCAAGTTAGATTGGTAGCATTCCATGTGCCACTACCATTATTTACGACACCATTTGAACTAGTATTATCCCAAATAAAAGCATTGGTTTGATTGGAATTAAAAAATCTATTTGCAGGCAGAAGTTGTCCTTGAACCAGAAATGGAAACCACAAAAATAAATAAATCCAATACTTCATAATCTCCATTAATTATTGAACATCGCCACTTAATACAGATGAATTTGATGCCCTTACTTCTAGACCAGCTTTGGCCCATCTACCAGATGTCGTAGTTCCTCCCCATCTGTTATTTACTGCCATACCACCGCTACCTGAAAAGGAAATCTGACCAGAACCAGCTTGTGTAATACTCACCTGAAAACCAGTAGACAACGTATTTGGAACTGTGATGGTGATTGCTGAATTCGATGTAAAATCTAAGATCTTTCCATGATCATTTGCTGATAAGGTATAACTTGTAGATGTAACAGTGACTACAGGAAAAACACCAAATGCTGCGGGTTTCCAAGTATTTAAGGTAGCATCCCAGGTAAGTACTTGACCTTCTGTAGGGTCTGATGTTGCAATATTTTTTCCTGACAACTGATTTGCGTTCCAATGCGCTGCTGTATTATTAATATTTACAGATGTTCCAGTAGCAGTAACAGCTGATAAAGTTGTGGCGTTGACGGCGCTTATTTTATTATTAAAAGTAGTCCAATCTGCCAAACTCAATGCGCCCCTATTACTTGCTGATGCCGTAGGAATATTAAAGGTGTGGGTGCTTCCTGTGGAAGATATACCTATGTCAGATCCAGCTGTTCCTATAGCAAAACTTTGGGACAAACTTGTCAAACCGTTAACAGAAGTAATTCCACCATCTGCATAATTAGGTATATTTAATACACCTGTAGTGGTATTGTAACTTGCAACTCCACTTGTTCCTGTAGTCGTAAGCGATATTGCATTTCTTGATCTAACATTTGTAAAGTACAAGTTACTTCCTTCAGCTACTGCTGTTGTATTTAGTGTTTGCCATGTTTTATCACCCCTGAAATATTGGGCATTGGTTCCAGCTACAATAGCTGCTTCTTTATTATTAAAAGAAGACCAATCAGCCGAACTCAAAGCTCCCCTATTACTTGCAGATGCTGTAGGAATATTAAAGGTGTGGGTGCTTCCTGTAGAATTTATACTAATATTAGTTCCAGTTGTGCCAATAGAAAAACTTTGAACTGAATTGGTCAATCCATTCAAACTAGTGATGGCATTTCCACTCAAAACATTTGATAGAGATCTTGTAGACACAGTGCCCGATCCGTCAGTAGTCATTATATTGGTATTGGAAGTATTTGTACCAAGACCTGAAAACCTGAGACTTCCTGTGGTATGTAACTGTGCACCAGGATCATTTGTACCAATGCCTACATTTCCACTTACTTTTAAGTAGATGTCAGAACCAGAAAGTTGCCATTTACTGTTGTCAACATCCTTTGGAGTACCTTTATGATCTATGACCCTAACGGTTTGTGCATGGCTTACAAATGTTGTAAACCATACACAAAATGTTATAAAAAATATTCTAACTGGATTTTTCATTAACTGAATTTCAATCAAAAAGAAGGTGGATTATTTCACCCATTGTACTTCAAAAATATCTCCTGCCAAAACAGACCAATCAAATGTAGGTGTAAGCGTGACCTCACCAGCTGCAGTCGTATAATCTTCACCAGCTACTAGTTTTGCACCATTTCTGAATACCCAAACTTTGGATGCAGAAGCGGGCATATTTGCCACCGTAATTGATGATTGATTTAATGTAGCAGTAATATTTACTTCCCCACTTTGAACTACCGTTTCACGATTTACTTTTTTGAGTGTACCATCTACTGAAGTTACAACTAAGCTATCTGCACCGAGATTTCCACCTTGTAAACCTGCTATTTTTAATACATTGGTTGCGTTTGTTGTAATAGTTGTTGCCTCATTTAAAGCACCTCCTAATTTTACAGTATTGCCAGATTTAGTTAAACCGTTTTCAAAAGTTAATGCATTAAACAACTTAGAAGCTGAAATCCATTTTAAAGCGCCTGTGTCTCCATCCACGACCATCACACTATCTGTAACTGTGCTACCTGACTGAAGCCCTTGAATTCTTAACAAGCTTTCCTCAGATGTCACAATCGTTGCATTTGTAGTCAATGTTCCACCTAATGAAATTGACTGACCTGACTTAGTCAATCCATTTCCTGCAGAATTTAAATAATCTACCAACATAGCAGATGTATCTGCATACTTTACATAAGTAGATTCACCTTGGTTTTGTAAATTACTTAATTGTTTTGGGGTAACATAAAGAATGGTACTGTCTTGTTGTGTAATAATTTTTGAGTTTTTAGCTTTCAAAACATACTTAATGGTACCCTTATTATCTACTACTTTTGTAGAGTCAAGTTGGGCATTGGCTGTAAAGCCGACTAGTAGAAAAAAACCGATGAGTAAAAGATACTGCTTCATTTTGAAAAAATTGATTTGGTGTTGTGTTATAAAAAATAAACTAATTAATTGTATTGAACGATTCTAATTTCATCACCTGCTAAGCAACTTACACCTTCTTCCAGTTTTATGGTATTGGCATTTATGTAAGTAGCCGTAAGTCGTACACCATTTCTATACACGTGTACTTTTTTGAAGTCGTTGATATTAGAAGGTGTTTGAAACATCGTTTGACCATCTTCACCTATATGGATCGATTCGTTGATAGGTACTAGAGACGACGCATTTACTTTTTTAAGTACGCCAGTGGTAGGATGTACAGTGACCACTTCATCTTGAATGATATCTCCATTTTGCAAACCTGAAATAGCTAAAGTATTGTCAGGAGATGTTTGAATAGATGTAGGTTTTGCCAATGTTCCTCCTAATTCTATTGCATTATTTTGATTTTTGTACAATCCATTTTCCACCGTGATTGCTAACTGTATGAGTGCAGGATTTAAAAAATATCTACCATCACTACCCAAGGTGAGTAAATTGCCGCTATCACTGCTCAGTCCCATTAGACTTTTCCATGTATCTCCATCAAAACGGTGGAGATTGCCATTAGGAAGTTCTATATAAAAATCACCTGTGGTAGGGAATTTTGGAGATTCACTTGTAGGTACTCCTGTACCTGAATACATAGAAGCATTACCTTCCGATATTTTTGTCCACTTATGGCCATTCCAAAAATAAAAGCCTGGAACAATATTATTTATGTTACTTTTATTGTAGACTAATAAACTGATCGTGTTGCCATTAGCAATGGTTACTTGGTCTGTCAAGCCTGTTAATTCTACCCTTGGTATCAACAGTCCTTTGTCCGCAGCGACCATGTCAAGCACAGCCGAAAGGTCAGGAGATGATGTCCCGATCCCAACATTTCCTAGTCCATTTTGGGCAAAGGAAACAGTACTTATAGAAAGTATGATTAATAAAAAAACTAAATTTCTCAAGGGGCGTATACTCATTATTACAATCAAGTAAAATCCAAAAACTATGCGCTACTTTGAGAATTGTCTCTAAAAAAATAAGAATCTGAAGGAATGTCAAAAACTTTACAAATGATTTACTATTTAATTCATCAATAAAATTGTGACGAAATTGCTTTTTATTATTAAGGCAAATGCAAAATGTTTATTTATTTTTTAATGCCTTTATTTTAGTTAAAAAAATGATGAGACTTATTTATGGTAATTCTTTTTTCTTTATCTACATTTGAGTTAAATAAAGGAAGTCTTATGTTTTTTTATAAATGGCTTTTTAATGCTTTTTTACTAATTATTTCGAAATTATGAGAGATAAAAGGGATTGGATCATAAAACGCTTACATCTACTTATTTCGATAGCAATTGTGGTTCCCACAGGAATCATATATGGTGCTACTACCTTAATTCCACTGTTCTTAAATATCAAAGTAAATACGATAGATCTTGCCAATATGCTAAAAGCAAATATGTTTTTATACTTCGGCATCTCAGCTGTTTGGATTTTGGGAATATGGAAAAGCAACTACTGGAAAACAGCTACACAATTAAACATTTTGTTTATGTTGTCATTAGCCATCGGACGGATATTGAGTATGATGACTGATGGACTGCCAACAAGTGGATATATTTTTGATCTAATGGCGGAATTGACCGTTGGTCTTTATTCTATTTCTCAGTTAATACGATATAAGATATAAATAAAAAGTAACTTTCGCTCATTAGTCTTCCCAACGGTCAGCGCCCACTTTGTATAGCCAAAACATTTTCCAAAAGGAATGATCCAGAAAAACGAGAAAACAAATGTAAATAACATTCATTTTCTCATCACTAAAGTAAGTGTATAATGTTTACCGCTTAGTAAACGTCATAGTGTCTCCCCAGTTACCGATCTCCCAACCTGCATCATACATATTTCCACCACCTTCTACTATACCACCCGTTTTTGCAGTGATAGATCCAGTGCTTCCTTCTTGTACTCCAGGTCCGCTGATCACTTGTACCCTGATGCCAAACTGAGTTACAGACCCGTATTGGCTAATTTGTGCTTGCATTTGTTTGATGTCTTCGCTTACAGAACTCATAATATTATTTTTTAATAAAGTAATTCCTACTCTTTTTAATCTTAGGCTTTTCGGAATCCGCCTTTATAATTAAAACTTTTGGTAGCTACCCCATCGATGTTTCGTTTTAATTATAATGCAAAGTTAGCACGAAGCGCTAAGCTATGTATGCGTACTTTTACTGAAAAATTTGTAGGTATAAGTACTCGTTGGTTATTTTTGCTTTTAAAGAATATTTATTAAGATTTTAAAATTTGAGTTTCGTTATGTTTTTAACTTTTGCGATTTGTGGGACCATAACATAAAAACTATTAACAACATGAACCCTTAAAGGAGATAATTTACGAAAAAAGGTAGCAAGTAATTTTGTAGTAATAAACTTGATTCTTTGAAATAAGAAAAGAATTGGGGACTGTCGGAACACTCAATATAGATCGGTAAAAAGATGAACTAAAAAGTTTTTTAAAAAAAAGTACGAAAAAAACTTTAAAAGCGAAAAATCAAACAACTCCATCATCTAAATATCAAAAATTTCTCCAAAACTTCTTTCCCCCTATTATTTTTATTTCTAAGCTACATCATTTATCTTTACATGAAAATAACCATGCTATGCTTGACCAATCCATTATTAATCTCTATGACGAGTACACCCACAAACCACTGAGTAGGTTAGAATTTATCCAAAGGCTTGCTTTGCTTGCAGGGGGTATGTCTGCTGCTATGTCTATATTACCGCTATTGGAGTCAGCTTATAGCCATCCTTTGTCTGATGAGTCGGTAGATCTATTTACAGAACGCGTCAACTATCCCGGTGTGAATGGTGAGATGCGCGCTTATGTGGCTAGGCCAAAAGAAGATAAGCCCTATCCTACTATCATTGTCATCCATGAAAATCGGGGGCTGACTTTACATATAGAAGATGTGGCGAGAAGAGTGGCTTTGGCAGGATTTCTAGCTATTGCGCCCAATGCACTCGCTCCCATAGGAGAAGTGAAGGACGAAGACGAAGCTAGAACGAAGTTTGCAGAGTTGAAGGCAGAAGATAATGAACAAAACTTCATTCGTGTGTTTGATTATTTGAAAACTCGTAAGGATAGCAATGGAAATTATGGTTGTGTAGGTTTTTGTTGGGGAGGCGCAATGTCAAATTTCCTGATCGCAAATGTCCCACAGCTGAAAGCAGCGGTCGCGTTTTATGGCAGACAAGGCAAGATAGAACAAGTCCCACAAATCAAGGGTGCGCTCCAACTTCATTATGCCGAAAATGATGAAAGAATCAATGCAGGAATGGCCGCATATGAAGATGCACTCAAAGCCAATAACATCGTGTACGAACAATACATCTATCCGGGAGTCCAACATGCATTCCACAATGACACTTCTGCTGCAAGATACAATGCCGAAGCTGCGCAGCTTGCATGGAGTAGAACGATAGCGTTTTTTAATAAATATGTCAAGTAAAGAATTAAAGATGGAAATCAATCGTTTTTTACCTAGATGGTCGAAGTCTGTGACTTCGATCCCATACATAAAGAATTTGCAATTCAATACAATACTATTGGTATTATTGATACTTGACCATGAATTTTAAATTTGTAAAATATAGGATCGCAGTTGCATTACTTGTGACGCTTCAGCGTTACTGCGACCATCAGGGTTTAAATATATGTTCACTTTAAATATTAAATTAGATGGAAATCAATCGTTCTCTACCCCTGCCCCTAAAGGGAAAACGATCGATAGACAATATAATATGTTCACCTTAAATATTAAATTAGATGGATATCAATCGTTCTCTACCCCTGCCCCTGAAGGGGAACAATTGATAGAAATTAAAACAATAGTTCACTTTAAAATAGATGTTAGATGGAAATCAAACACAAAGATGATGGTAAAAACGGAATGTTTTATGTGGAGCAAGAAGGAAAAGTACTTGCCCAAATGACATACGTGTGGACAGGTGCTGAACGAATCATCATAGACCACACAGAAGTAGATGATGCCTTAAGGGGTCAAAGTGCAGGAAAACAATTGGTCGGAAAAGCGGTGGAATTTGCTCGAGAAAAAAGTCTTAAGATCATTCCACTATGTCCATTTGCCAAAAGCGTATTTGACAAAGTAACGGAATTTAGAGATGTGTTGTGAGTTTAAAGAAACTCACTTGCAATAATAAAAATTCTAAAGATATTAATGTTGTAATGCCAGACTTTACCACAGATCGGCCTTTTCATTTTTAGTCAAAACTTTTAAAAATGGCGTTAAGAAAAGGAAAAAGCATTGTCCGCTTCAGCGCATGTTTCTTTTGTGTTAAAGCCTGATAAGACTTGAATTTCAATAACCATAGGTGAAACCTATGGTAGAAATGACCAAAGAACCCAAGCCTGAAGGGCTTGAATTAAAAGATCAATATGTTTATCTTTAATTTGATATAGTACAAATCAACAATCAAAACCAAATAATCATGGACTTAAAAAATATCACTAAAAAATATACCAACGGTGAAGTCACCATCGTATGGAAACCAGGTATATGTAGCCACGCAGCCAAATGTTGGCACACCACAAATGGGTTACCAGAAGTATTTAACCCAAAAGAAAAACCATGGATAAAACCTGAAGGAGCAAGCACCGATCGCATCATCCAACAAGTAAAAGCTTGTCCAAGTGGCGCATTAAGTTATTACCTAAACGATGCCGTGCTCCCTGAAAAAACCATCACGCCTTCAGGAAAAGCAGAAGCTTTGCCCAATGGTCCACTCTTAGTCCATGGAAATCTAGAGATAAAAGATAGTAAAGGACAAATACACATCAAAGAAAATATGACGGCATTCTGTAGATGTGGCGCTTCTACCAATAAACCATTTTGTGATGGAAGCCATGTAGCTGCTCAGTTTGTGGATTGATGTGGTGGCTTTAGCTGGATTCGAAAAATATAGGATCGCAGTTATAAACTGCGATCATCGGGTAAATCGATAAAGGGGGGGCAAAATTTTCAACAAGTAGGAGATTTATGGAAAGCAGTATGGTAAAAAAAAATGAATATATAGAATTCATAAAGAAATTTTTCAACGAACATATCAGTGAATACTGTAGGAAAACTGAAAATTTTCATGGACCTTTTTGGCATTTGGAATACACCAATGATGTGATACTTGTTATTATATCAGGCGATATAGGATTTCAGATTGAAATTGATTTTTATGGGAGGAAGTATCCTTTATGGCAACATGATTATACCATTTCACAAAAAACACAGACAAATTTTGAAAATTTAGAATATCAATTGAATGCTCTTAAAAGTTTACTCCAAAACTTAAAGTAAGATATGAATAAACGATTTCAAAATAAGGGAATACCAAATGGCTCATATGATGAGGTTTTCTATCAGAATGCACATATTGCAAGTTTAGAATCTTATAGCATTAATGAAACAATTATTAAAATATATCCACCAGATGTACCATACCCAGGATAAGCAGGTTATTAAATGAAAATATATGAATTGGATTGATAGCGTATTGTTTAATGCAATGTTTCATGATGGATATCTCGATGCTTATCGCAATAAGGCAAGCCACTTTCACATCATAGGTATTAACTTTGATAGTGAAAGGAGGAAGGTAGATGGATTGATTTGGGAGGAAGTGTGAAAAAAGTATTAAAATAAAAAGATATGTACAGATTAATAAGAAGAATAGATAATGTAAAGTCCAAATTTCAGGTATTTAGGTCGGGAGTAATCTGTCAGATCGAGATATTGATAGAAGAACGGCCAGGAAAAGCAGATGATATCTTTCGGGAAAAACAATTAATTATGGACGATAAAATCATAGTTTATGGCGACACTGACACATCCTATGAAGCAGAAATAATTGAAGATCAAGTATTTATTGGGGCTGATATAAATAACAATAATGTTGTTTTTAATTTGAAGGGCGAAATTCTTGTTAAAAAAAACGAAGGTGAAAGTTATGTTTTTTATGAAATTTATGGGGATCAATTAGGTATTGATAAAAAATATCTTTTAAGGTTATTTATTGATAATAATGGCAGAAGGTTTGATGTCATTGACAAAGACATGAATGTCATTTTACACTTGGATCACCCTGTATGGTGGGGTGCGGTTGTAATGTTTGATGAATATTTTATTATTTGTCAGACACAAAAGTCATTTACAGCCTATCATTTTCCTAATAAGACAAGATTGTGGGATTGTGATATATCACATTTCGGCACTTATATATCTTATTCTGCCGAACTTGAAACGAAAGTATCTTATTTTGTAGGTTATTATGCTCAATCTATTTATGTATTATTAACTAATGAAACATTGATAGAAATAGATATTCATACTGGCAAAATCACTTATCAGTGGAATGAAATGCGTTCATGTGTATTTGATAAAAATAGAGGACGAATTGTCGGATTTAAATTACTTTCTTCGGGTAGAGATCTTCTTAATAAAAGATATACAGTAAATCTGGACACAAAAGAGCAACACGTAGATGATATATCAGAGTATTTTATTGGGCTGGATATAAGAGAATTGGAAATAAATAGGGAGACACCCATCATTGGAGAGCACATGTTCTGTGTATTCAGAACTAGAAAAACACCAATGGACTGGAACTATGGGCCTAAAAGTGGTCTAATGGCATACAATCTGCAAACAGATAAAGTGGATTGGCAATATTTTGTTGAAGAAGGCACTTTTGCCAGCTACCCCAAAGTGGCAGGTGATAGAATATATATTTTAAATGGAAGTTTGCACGAGTTGTGGATTTTTGAAAAAAGTAAAACCTCATATACACAAACCAATATAAACAAAAAAAGGGTCAAATGAATAAAATTCACTCAACCCTTTTTATTTAGTTTGTAAGATTATACCTTATTTAATAGCAGCATTATAATTTGCTTCCACTACATTCCAGTTTACGACATTCCAGAAAGCTGTCACGTAGTCAGCTCTTCTGTTTTGGAAATTTAAGTAGTATGCGTGCTCCCATACATCTAATCCTAAGATCGGGTGACCGCCACAACCTACACCTGGCATAAGCGGATTGTCTTGATTCGGCGAACTACAGATTTCTACTGTGCCATCTTTATGTGCACACAACCAAGCCCAACCTGAGCCAAATCTAGTCATCGCTGCTGCTGCAAACTTCTCCATAAAAGTTTCCTTAGATCCATAAGCTGCATCTATCGCAGCTGCCAATGGACCAGAAAGTACTCCTTTATTTTCAGGGTTTAATGTTTCCCAAAATAGCGAGTGATTCCAATGTCCACCACCGTTATTTCTGACAGCCGCATTATTCATATCTAATCCTGTCAAAACATCTTCTATAGACTTATTTTCTAAATCTGTACCTGCTGTGGCATTGTTGAGATTAGTGACATAAGCTTGGTGGTGTTTTGTGTGGTGGATTTCCATAGTACGAGCGTCGATGTGTGGTTCGAGTGCATCATAAGCATATCCTAAAGCTGGAAGTGTAAAAGCCATAATATATTATTTTTTATGTTGTTGATTGAAATTAATGTCAATATTCTTAACAGCAAGCAGCATGGTTTGTTTAAAGTTGAATCGTTATATGTACATTAACTTTGTATAGTATTAGTACCATTTCAATACCTGATCTACACTTTTTCTTTGTATATCAGGCACTTCTACACCATCGATAGGATAACCTACGGGCAAGAGTAGAAATGGTTTTTCATTCTCTGGACGCGACAGTATGTCTTGGAGAAAATTCATAGGGCTCGGTGTATGGGTCAGCGTCACTAGTCCTGCCATGTGGATCGCTGCAATGAGCAACCCTGCGGCAATACCTACGGATTCATTGACATAATAGTTTTTTGATTTCACACCATCTTCTATATCATATGATTTTTTAAATATCACGATGAGCCAAGGTGCTTCTGTCAGAAATTCTTTTTGCCAATTGGTTTCAAATTTCTCTAAATCCTTGAGCCATTCGTCGGACATTCTACTGTGGTAGTTTTCGTATTCTTCTTTTTCAGCGGCTGCTCTTATTTTGGTTTTCATATCTTGATCAGAAATCGCACAAAATGTCCATGGCTGTTTGTGGGCACCTGATGGCGCAGAAGAAGCAGTCATGATGATGTGTTCGATGACTACATTAGGAACATCTTTATCAGAAAAAATCCTTACTGACCTTCGTTTTTCCATATTAGAGCGGAAATCGACAGCATTGGCAATCAGTGTTTCTGTATCTGGAGCGTGGTATTCGAGTTTTATAAATTTATTTAACTTCATGGTGATATCATCTGCGTACAAAACTAAACATTTAGCTGATAATGGAAGAAAAGTTGGCTTAAATTTTAGTCAATTCCGAAAACACAGTTTGAATGATAATCAAACGTTTTTCACCCTGACCCTGAAGGAAAACATTTGATTATCAATACACTAGAAATTGGCTTTTATTTTTTACCTGAAGTTTCTACTTTTTAAATTTGTCACCATATTTATGATGAAGATTTTTTAAAGTAGAATCAAATATTATTTTATACCTCCAAAAACCCATATAGCTAGTATCTGAATGACTACTTTTGCACCCAAATAATAGGTTTTCCTACCATGAATGATATCCAAAACAACATCATAAACAAATACGAAGCGCTGAGATCACAACATCTTCAGGATTTTCAAAGCATAAAATCAAAAGAAAATGTAGTTTCTATATTGAGATTGGTGACTGTCTGTATCTTTTTGATAAGCTTATATGTGATGATCAAAAACCAATCGCATTTATTGTTTATCATTCCTGCCATGTTGGTTTTGGTAGGATTTTTTTTATTTCTAGTCAGGTGGCACGATCATCTGACAGCAACCAGAAAATTTAAAAAAGCACTTTCGGATGTCAATGAAGATGAACTGAATTACCTTCGTCACCAAACACTCTCCTACCCTAATGGCCTTGCGTATCTAGATGTGCATCACGCATATGCCTACGATCTCGACATCTTCGGCAACCACTCGCTATATCAACATTTAAATAGAACCGGCACCTACAAAGGATCTGAGATATTAGCAAACCATCTACTAGCTATCTCCAGTCAGTCAGAGATCTTATCCAATCAAGCTGCCATCGCCGAACTATCTGAAAAAGTGGCGTGGAGACAATCATTATTTGCTCAAGCTCGTCTCACGTATGACAATGCAACGACCTACCAAAAACTAATAGATTGGTGTCAAGAGCCATCTTACACGTTGTCCAAACTTGTGGTGCTGTTATCATATTTATTACCTATTTTTTTGTGGGCTACCTTATTATATGGATGGATTTCAGGAAATTCTGACATATTCTCGGTGTCGTCATTTTTATTTACGCTTAATTTGATGCTGACCTTTGGCCACTTCAAACATATAAAAAATGCTATCATCGGTTCAGATGGCATTCCAAAAATAATCAAAAGCTATGGTTCATTATCTGCCACGATAGAAAATGAAAATCTACAAGCACCAAAACTACAAACCATCAAAAATAAACTCTTCAAAGGCGATCAAGGTGTAAGTCAAGAAATCAATCTTTTGGGCTCGTTACTTTCAGATTTAGACAATGTACAAAACTTGCTTGGAGCTATCATCACGAATGGTTTGGGTATGTTTCACTTACATACTTTAAGAAAACTTGGTGTTTGGAAGCAGCAACATGCATCAGAAGTATCTACTTGGCTAGAAGCAATCGGAGAGATAGAATCCCTTAATAGTTTTGCCAATTTCTACTATAACAATCCTGATTTTGTCTTCCCTACATTAAACCAAAACCACGACATCATCATGGAAAATGCTGGTCATCCCATGATCAATGTGACAAAAAGAATAGGAAATCCTGTCGACTTTAGCAATCAAAGGTTTGTCATTCTGACTGGTTCGAATATGTCAGGCAAGAGTACCTACCTCAGGACATTAGGTATCAATATGATCCTAGCTGGAACTGGCGCACCCGTTTGTGCATCTAAAGCCACAATTCACCCAATGAAAGTCTTAGTAACCATGAGACTATCGGACTCTCTCACAGAAAATGAATCTTATTTTTATGCAGAAGTAAGCCGCCTAAAACAAATCATGGACCAACTGCAAGGAGAAGTTTGTTTTGTCCTACTAGATGAGATCTTACGTGGTACAAATTCTGATGATAAACGATCAGGTACCATCAAAGTCATTAAGAAGATCATCGAAAAAAATGCGGTAGGCATCATAGCCACACATGACATAGAAGTATGCCACACCACTGATGAATATCCCGAAATCATGAACAACCAATGTTTCGAAGCAGAAATCAAAGACAATGACTTATATTTTGACTACAGAATTAGACCGGGGATTTGTAAGAACAAAAGTGCCACGTTTTTAATGGAAAAGATGGGCGTGATTTGAGGGGAGCTAGTAGTTGGTAGGGGTTAGTTCGTGGGAGCTAGCTCGTAAATGGAGTTCATATGGGGAAAGTAGCTGGTAGCTTGTAGTGATAAGCCATTAGCTTTCATAATAAAAAATATACAACATTCACTGTCCCGTAGGGACAATATATCGGTAAATAAAAACCATTCAATGCACATACTGTCCCTTAGGGACACAATATCGGTAGCAAAACAAAATGCCACAAACCACCCAAGTCCCGTAGGGACGACACATTGCTAAAAAGAATAAAAATAAATTAGATTATCAATCACATCAAAATGTGATTGCATTGTGAAAATTATGTACTAATTTTACATTTTAAATATAATGCAATATAATAAATGTATTCAAGCAATTTATAAGGTATATAATTCTCACAATAAATGGAAAATCAAAACCCAAGCTTAAGCCCAATTAAAACAAACGAGAGGATTGCATCTCTTGACCTAATGCGTGGCTTTGTGCTTTGTGGGATCTTGATAATGAATATCACTGGCTTTGGTCTTGCGCATGCTTATAGCGATCCTACGGTAGCAGGCGGCTATGAAGGTTGGAATCTATACACCTGGATCGCCACTAATATGTTTTTTGAAGGAACTATGCGAGGTCTTTTCTCACTTCTTTTTGGGGTAGGAATGTTTATTCTTTTGGACCGCATGGATAAAAGACAAGCTGGCATCAAAGGAGCGGACATATATTTCAGGAGGCTTACATGGCTTTTGTTATTTGGTGTCTTACATGCTTATCTATTGATATGGGCTGGTGAGATATTATTTAACTATGCATTGATGGGTTTCTTGGTGTATTCTTTTAGAAATTTAGCACCTAAAACCTTAGTAATTATAGCATTTGTATTGTTTTCTATAGGATCTTTGTGGAACTATTTGGAATACAAAGGCAAGGTTGATTTTCTTGACAAAGTAGAACAGGCTAAGGTATTAACAGCGGAAGGGAAAGAGCTAAATAGAGAAATCAAAGATGCAAAGGAAGAATGGGAAAAAATAGAAGATGATCGTTCTCCTGAAAGCATAGCTTTTTTCAATGAAGGTATGAGAAAAGGATATTTTGGTGTAGTAGCATTTAATGCACCTGAAGTATTTGAATGGAAAACATATGGACCATACAGATACGACTTATGGGATATCCTCAGCATGATGTTGCTAGGTATCGCACTATTCAAATGGAATATCCTGACAGGAGACAAACCTATTCGATTTTACTTGATCATGGTCCTCATAGGATATGCAGTGGGAATGACGGTCAATTATTTTGAAACCTTCCATATCATCAACAATAACTTTTCTTACATTTCCTTTTATGAAACCAATACCACCTATGATCTCGGTCGTGTAGCCTTGTCTTTTGGACACATAGGAATGATTATGATTTTCAGCAAACTCCCTATACTTCGTTGGTTAAAATATGCTATTTCTTGTGTTGGAAAAATGGCTCTGACCAATTATCTAATGCATTCTTTCATATGTATGTTCATTTTTACGGGTGTTGGTTTTGGTATGTTTGGTCACTTACAACGCTTTGAATTATTTTATGTAGTTTTCAGCATTTGGATACTACAGCTCATCCTGAGTCCAATATGGCTCAATTATTATCATTATGGACCTGTAGAGTGGTTGTGGCGAAGATTAAGTTATCTACAGAAACCTTCTTTTAGAAAAATAAAACCTAATGCCTAAATAAAATTTAATTTATCACAATGTGTCTACTCCGAAAAGTATTTGACAGGACAATAAGGAAATAAATCCTTTCTACTAAATTGATAATCAACGGTTTCCCTTTGGGGTGCAGGGTAAAAAACGGTTGATTATCATATTTTGAGTCTTTTCGGAATATAATCAACATTAACTTCTTAAGGCTTTAAGTATCAAAATGATTTTTTAACCACCTAAATATTTTTACACATGAGATTTTCATTTATTTTTATTGTAGCAGCTTCATTATTTTTATCATCTTGCAAGCAGGCAACAGAGTCGAACGCATCCACAGATGAAGCACCAAAAACAGATATGAATAAGGTCAAAGCTGAAATTCAAGCCTTAGAGACAGCTTGGTCAACTGCCCAAAATGCTAAAGATATCAATGCCCTGATGGCAATGTACGCAGATGATGCCGTAAGTATGCCCGATGGAGCACCGACACTGAGAGGTAAGGCTGCCATCCAAGCCCAACAAGAAGCTGATTTTGCAAAGGCAAAGGAAGGAAATATCAACACGTATGAAGTGCAAGAAATATTTGGTGATGAAAACGTGGTGACTGAAATAGGTACTGGTGTTACCAAAGATGCTTCAGGCGCTGTAGTAAGAACTGGCAAATATGTGGCCATCTGGCAAAAATCAGAAGGCAAGTATCTCTGCATCAGAGAGATATACAACAGCGACGCACCTGCTAAATAATCTTGTAAATAAAAGGTTGAATTTTTAAAATAGATTCAACCTTTTATTTTAATAACCAATAATGGATATATTTTATACCATTTATTCCATTTTCCATGTAACGTTTATTTACTACAGGGAATGGCTTTGCTTAGAATTTTGACAAAAGCACACTAAACTCTTAGTCCCGTTGGGACAAGATATCGGTTGAAAAAACCTATAACCATCCAATTGGTCCCGTAGGGACTATATATTGGTAGAAAAAGAAATATTCAAAGCACCTATAGTCCCATAGGGACTAAATCACAATAATTCTTCAAATTCGCAAATCAACAAACTACCAAATCAACAAACTACCAAATCAAAATCACCTTATTTGCTATATGGTTTTCATTTCTAAAATTCAACACATAACTTCCTGCTACCAAATTCTCTGGTAACTTGATACTCGATGTATGGTCTACCCTACCTTGCCAAATAACTTTTCCGTCCATACCTGAAAGCGATACTTTATAATCACCTAGCTTTGTTTGAATGGTAAGATTTTGACCTGCTTTTGCAGGATTTGGATAGATGGTGATAAAATCTTTTGCTGTTTCCGTGGTTGATGAAATCGTTCCATTCAGATTGATATTATCTAAGTAGATATTATTACCCCAATTACCATGATTTCTGAAGGCTATTAAAACATCGCTTTGGCCTGAATACACAGATAAATCGATACTATCTGTTCGCCATTGTTCAGCAGTTGGTATAAAATACTTATCCGAATTATCAGCTGTGGCAAATGATTGACCACCATTATAATAATGAGATGTAAATGTCTCCCCACAATCTAAAGACACCAAAACTTCTAATGTATCCGTGTACGGAAAGCCATACTGAGCATATGCCACATCAAATCTAACCACAGGGTTATCAAGGCTAGCAAATGATGTCTTCACTTGAATGTCACTATATCCACCTTTTGCATCATAATCATAGTTCTTGAATACAGCACTAAAAGAAGAAGTCTCGAAAGCCCCTGTATCTGCAATGGACCATTCTCCACCATTAGGTCCACTCGCTTTTAACCAAGCCTGACCATATACTGCTGCTTCGAATCCTTCACTTAATTCATTGGTTGGTTTGAAATATTGGACTTGCACAGATAATGTATCCTTATAGATATTTCCTTGAGCATCAGTGATCGACATGGTGACTTCGTGCGCTCCATCGCTTTCAAAAAATACGGATGGATTTCTTTTATCTGAAGTAGCAGGACTTCCACCTTCGAAAGTCCAATTCCAAGACAAACCTTCATGATTTGCCATAGAATAATCTTCAAAATAAAATGAATCCACTTTACACACCACATTTGTTTTTAATTTGTCTACCATAGCTTGTGGAATGATCGTTGTAGGTTGTTCTTCCATAGCCGCTTCCCAGATTCCTTTCCCATAAGAAGCTACCCTAATTTTACTATCTCTGTAGAAAGGCCTTAATATATTACAGTTAAGAAAAGTAGGTAATCCATCCGCTGTCAGTTCCCAATCAGTCATGTCATTATTGCGATAATAAATGGCTTGATTACTGCCATAATAAACGCCACCATTTGTACCACCGATATGCACAAGACTGTGACCTTCTTGATTGTTGATAACATCTGTGGTCATATTGGTCCATGTTGCTCCTCCATCTGTCGTTTTAAATATTTTTTGTCCGTTATTACCTGAAGGATAAGCCAACCATAAAGTTTGATGATCCAAAGGATCTAAAGTGATGAGCATCCTGTGACTATTGCCAGACGGAATGTTTAGTGAATTCCAAGATGAGCCATTATTTAGTGTGCGCCACAATCTCCCATTCGAACCATTGTCAAACTGCTGTGTACAATAAATTACATCAGGATTACTTCTAGATATTTCTATTTGTTGGATCAAGTCTTTTTCATTGGTGCCGAAAGTATGAAGCGCAAAAAAATTGCTTCCTCCATCTTCCGTTTTCCACAACTTATGACCATTACCTAGATAAGCAATATTATAACATGATGGATCAAATTCCATTTCACTTGATGCAGCTGACCAATAACTTTCATTAGGACTTTTGCCAAAACTAAAAGACGATACAGGGTCAGCCATATTTAATGGGATGATCTTACCGCCAATGTCAGAGAAATATGTTTTTCTATTATTCCCTGGATTGACATATCCGGTTGGTGCTTCTCCTCCACCCAAGGCTAGGAAGTCACCCTTTGTATATCTTTCATATGCCGCTAGATTACCATTGTGATAAAGGCCACCTACGAGTACATCTTCATTCCATCCACTACCAAATCCCCAATAATCTGAGCCATGGACGCCATGCATCATAAACTCAGGTTGCGTTTCAAAAAAATCTGTAGAATGGTAAGTACCACCATCTGTAGTCACCCAATAATCATTGCCTAGGGCACGCATGTCCTGATTATCCACATGCATATTTAATGGCCCGCCTCTGTATCCTGCATGGGTAGCCCAAGTAAGGCCACCATCACGAGACCGCCATAGATTGAGTCCACCGACCAATACATCATCAGGATTCTGATTAGAAACCATGACGGCACAATTGTAAAACCCTTGATGATAATCCCAACCCGGCCAACCTATAGCGAGATTTGGGTGCTCATCTGAATATGGTCCACCTGGCTCGCCAGTACGGCTTTCCCATGTTTCACCAGCGTTTTCGCTTCTATACAAACCTATAAAACCTAGATCTCCAGTCTTTGCCTAACCTATCAAATAGGCATATACCATATCAGGTGCAGCATCAGATACAGCCAGTCTCGCTCCACCGTCATTCCTACCCACTTGAACCGTATCAAACCAACCATCTGATTGTAGCTGCCAAGTAACGCCGGTATCTGTAGATTTGAAAAATTCACATATACCACGAGAAGGATTGTTTTTGACAAGATACATGATATTTTTCTGGACAGGATGACATTTTATATCATAACACTTTTCTGTAAATCTTTGCGCCCAAGTCAATCCTTGATCTTCGGATATAAATAAACCTTCATCAGTTGTTGCAAATATTCTGGATGTCAAGGTAGGATGTGCAAATATCTCCCCAATATTTCTATAATCGATGGTGAGTACATTTGCCCAGGTATCGCCACCATCTTCTGATCTAAAGATGCCCAATCCAGATCCAGCGATCACGACATCTGCATTGTCATATACAGTTTCTACCGCAGATACACCACCTCCAAAATTGTATGCCATAGACTTATTAATCCATGTTGCACCTTTATCGATACTTTTATATACTTCTCCTGGTTCTGTACCACAATACATGATATTTGGTTGCGTAGGTGATTGTTCTATGGAATAGATATTCGTTTGAGTATGGCCTTTTTTACCTTCACTTTCGAATACTTGTACAGGTCCTAGAAGACTCCAAGAACCACTTCTTTTGTCAGCTTCTTTTACATTGCGGGCGTGGCCTGCATTTTGTGCTAGTATTTGTTCTGCACTTGGTAGAGTATAACTACCATCTGACTGCACAAAAGGCTGTACCTTTCTTTTCCATCTTTGATAATATTTAGTGTGGTAAGTTTTTACAAATGGGTGCGTGACATGATATGCATTATAAAGTTGGGTAACTTCATTAAAATTGGCATCATCAGCATACATTTTCTGTGCCCAAGTTGGTAGTTTTTTTATTTCTTCAGAAGAAGGTTTATACATGTATTGACCATTGGATTGGAATACAAAACAAGTCAATATTAGAAAAACGGTAAAAAATTTTGTGTACATAGGTTGGAAATCTTACTTTGACGTAAAAGTCAGTAAAATTCTATAATTGAATGGAAAAAGATCTTACTTTTTTCAAAATAATTGTCAAACCCTATAACAAACAGCATTTATATTCATCCCAGCACCAACAGATGCAAAAAGAATAATATCTCCCTTCACTAAAGTGTGATCAGGCATTTTATCATGAATAACTAAGTCATACAATGTGGGAATGGTAGCTACAGAACTATTGCCTAGTTTATGTATACTCATAGGCATGATATGATCAGGAATATCTTTGAGTCCATATAATTTAAATAAGGTCCGAATGATTCCTTCATCCATTTTTTCATTTGCTTGATGGATAAAAACTTTTTTGACGTCAGTGATATCCACACCAGCTTTATCCAAACAGTCTTTCATTGCAGCAGGTACATTTTTGATAGCATATTCGTACACTTTTCTGCCTTTCATTTTGATATATCGTACCCGCGGATCTGAATCTGGAAAGTATGACTTACCAAAATTGATATAACTTGCTTCATCTACACAATGTGACTGCACGCTGCTAGACAATATACCTGTTTCTCCAGCATCTTTGTACTCCAATACCGTCGCACCTGCTCCATCACTAAAAATCATACTGTCTCTATCATATGGATCGATGACTCTAGAAAGGGTCTCACTTCCTACGACTAATATCCTTTTTGCAATACCTGCCTTAAAAAAAGCATCGGAATGTATCACGCCTTGAAGCCAACCTGGACAACCAAAAAGGATGTCATAAGCAACACAAGCAGGATTTCGAATGCCTAATTTTTGTTTGAGTCTCGATGCTAAGGATGGTACAGCATCTGTCTGTATATGATGCTTGGTAACATCGCCATAATTGTGGGCAAAAATAATTTGGTCTAATGTCTCAGGATCAATTCCTGAATCTTGTATGGCTTTCTGAGCTGCTATATATGCAAGATCCGATGATGTTTGTTCTAATGATGCGTAACGACGTTCTTCTATGCCCGTTATTTGTTGAAATTTATCTGTGATTTCAGTCGGTGGCGTTTGTATAGGTAAATGATCTTCACCATAAAAGGTATGTATAGTAAAGTCTCTATTTGTTTTTATTTCTTCTGGAATGTAAGCTCCCGAACCGATGATCACTGTTTTAGACATATGAAGCTGATTTTTAATTATACTATAATAGGGCCAAATGTAACCTAAATATCATACTTTTGTGATTACAAAGCTCATAAATTTACAGATATATGATATTTATCACAGAAAACGTCATTGATTCCCTCATTGAGAAATATGAAACTGAGGAAAGTTACATGAACGATTTTGCCATTTTAGTGCATGAACAAAAAGATCTAAATGCATTTCTAGATCAAGAAAACTATAGTTTACTTACAAAAGAAGAAATGGCACTCCTAGAATATTTATCATGTATTATTTATATCAGTTGTAAAACAAGCATTAAAAAAGTGCCTCTCATTACAGGAAAAACCCTAGAAAAGTGGGAAGAAGAAAATTGGGATGCTTTTAATGAATCCAACAATAAAAACTTTGCCAAAGTTCTAGACAAGTTTTTTGAAGGTTATCAACAAGAAGATTTACTTGCTTTGGTAGAAGATAGTATACAAATGGATGAAGAAAGCCTTGTCACAACCGTAGGTGGTGAAATCATCTTTGTTGCTTGTAAATCCATCATCGACACCATTGATCAGTTGAATTAAGGTTTAGACTTAGGTTAAGATTAAGGCTTAGGTTAAGATTAAGGTTAAGACTAAGACTTAGGCTAAGGTTGAAATTTTCAGAAGGGAATGTTTGCTTTCTAGAATTATTTAATGATAGAAATGAAAAAAAAAAGACTAATTGCATGGATTAAAAGATACTAGGGATACTTTTCTTGAAGGGGCAACTACTCCTTTTATTCAGCAAAAAAACTAAGATTACGATACAGATTTAGTCCAAGAAGATAACTTTCAAAAAATAACCTTATATTTTTATTTATTATATATGAGAATAAATCCATTATATCTTATTGTAAAAATGACTCTTTATAAGTTATCATAAATCATAATATGAATTTTGTCACAATATATTTATCAATTATTACTTTTTGGCACGGTATTGGAACTAAGGATAGCAGTTCAGATTTATTTAAGGAATACTTAAGCAAATTGTTACTCGAGACCGGTTCAAGGGGAATTAGACCGGTCTCATTTTTTTTTATACCTACCCTATCCCAAATTCCAACTTAGATACTACGACAATCCAACTAATTTTCATTCTTTTGTGTTCTAATCTAGTAAACCTTTTATAGATCTAGTCATGCAAAACATCAAAACTTATAAGGAAGCATTGGAATATATGTATGCACAATTGCCCATGTTCCAAAGACAAGGTCCTTCGGCTTATAAAAAAGACCTGACAAATACAATTACTCTCTGTGAAAAAGCAGGCAATCCACAAGACGATATTAAAACCATTCACATAGCAGGTACGAATGGAAAAGGTACCACCACACATATCATAGCTGCCGGACTTCAAGCACAGGGTTACAAAGTCGGAGTCTACACTTCACCACATTATAAAGATTTTAGGGAGCGGATAAAAATAAATGGGAAATACATTTCAAGTTCATATATACTAAAATTCATTAATACATATAAAAATGACTTAGAAGAAATTAAACCATCTTTCTTTGAGATGACGGTTGCACTTGCCTTCCTTTATTTTAAAGATCAGAAGGTAGATTATGCCATTATTGAGACAGGACTTGGTGGTCGGCTTGACTCTACCAATGTGATTTCACCCTTGCTTTCGGTCATTACTAATATCAGCTTTGATCATCAAAATATGCTCGGAGATACGCTAGAAGCTATAGCAGGAGAAAAGGCAGGCATCATTAAATCAAATATCCCTGTCATCATTGGTGAAAGACAAAAAGATATTGAGCAAGTCTTTATTAAAAAAGCAGCTAATATAAAAAGTCCCATATTTTTTGCCGAAGATTACCTGAGTATTAACTTAATAAATAGTGATGCCCAAGGATTTAAAACTTATGATGTAAATGTAGACGGCAAAATTTGGATAAGACATTTAACCACTGATTTATATGGACCTTTTCAAGAAAAAAACATCATTACTGCTTTGTATGCTTTGTACTTTCTAAGTAATAAAATAGACATTGACACTTCCAAGATAATTGACTTTTTTCCTACCTTAAAATCTAAAACGAAGTATATGGGTAGGTGGCAAATACTTGCAAATAAGCCACTTATCATAGCCGATAGCGCACACAACGAAGGTGGATTAAAAATCATATTGAAAGAACTTGTCCATTTACAATATGACAAATTGCATATTGTATTAGGTTTTGTCAATGATAAAGATGTAAGTAAAGTCTTAGATATTTTCCCAAAAAATGCAACTTACTATTTTGCCAAAGCAAATATCCCTCGTGGCCTTGATGCAAAATCTCTGCAAGAGACAGCATCGCTTTCAGGCTTACATGGCAAAGCATATACAAGTGTAAGAAAAGCCTTAGCAGCTGCCAAAAGTATAGCTTCTGACCAAGATTTGATTTATATAGGTGGTAGTATTTTTGTGGTCGCTGAGGTTATTTGATCTCTGAAGATATCCCACTTTTAAGATTTATCTGTAGTACTTAATCTAGTTTTGACAAATGATTTTCTGATATTCGGAAGCCCCATCTTTATACCATATTTTTACTATGTAGATCCCTGCTAGACCATCAACTCCTAATTGATCTTCGTAACTATTAATAATCTTCGAAAGGACCAATACACCTACTTTATCCATGATTTCTACCTTTTCAATAAGTTTGGATGCATTGTGAATCCATAAATTGCCATTGGTTGGATTGGGAAAAAGACTTGCTTTTATCGATGTACTTGTATTAATGACGGAAGAAGTTTGGGGACAAAATTTGACCGAATAATTTCCTTGTTCGGATTTATCAGAAATGATATAATAGTCTCCTTTTTCCAATTGGTTGAATACTAGAGAATCTCCCACAGAATTAGACAAACAAACTAAATTATTATTTTCTAGTTTTACCAAAAACAATCTTACGTTTTCGGATGAAGCAATGAACCGAATATCCAAATCTTTTTTTTCATTTTGTGTATATTTAAAATACATTTCTTCACCTTTGAATTCATTCGGCAAACAGCCATATTCTTCAAAGAACTTCTTACTAAACGAACTATTATATTGTTTACATTCATATGGCTGATCATTAAAATCTAAGTAGTTCATACAATTTCCATTTAAAAAAAGTCCTTTTTTTTCTTTAAAGAATGACTCACACTCATTTAAATATGTTTGTCCATCACAAGCGCATACATTATTTAAATTCTGTGGACAAACATCAAAAACAAATGGAATAAATGGATCAGAACAACTAGCAAATGGATTTTGCTGAACAAATAAGCTTCCCAACTGATAATTTTCATCAAGGGTTTGGCTAAAAGAAACATCCAACTTCAAGGTTACATTATAAAAACCTGTTAATAGTACCAATTTAGAGACATTTTCAATTGAACCAAAGTTTGCTTCGCTACAAGATGAGATATAATTATAATCGACTGTGATGGTAATTGATTTTGAAAAATAATTAATGTCATAATCAATAGAATAGGTATCGCATATGGTAAGTTTATTAACTTTAAACTGGACTTGCATATTTTGACCAAGATTCGTAGACCCTGTTAAAATAATAGGAAAAGAAATTATATTTTCTCCAATTAAAGTATTATTCCAGAGAAGAAGTAAAAGTAAAATTATTTTTTTCATATTAATGCTTTATAGGTCCGTTTAGGACATTTCATATTATAAATTTGATTCAAATAAGCGTAAATTATTAAGCCATTTTAACCAAACAGAATTTCATCTAACAAATTTAATCATATTTTTGAAAATACAAAAAATAACTTATCATATTTTGCTGTTAATAACTCACAGCTATCTCTCGCCCAAAATCCAAGATGCTTTATATCTAACTTTGTAGTTTTTGTCTATATACGTTCTGATGTGATCAATAGCTTCATCTACATCATCAGTAAATTTTATCAGGTGCAGATCATCTGGCGATATAGTCTTATCTTGAATCATTTTGGGTAATAACTCTATGACATCTCGATAATAATCTGTCCCCATAACGACCACAGGAAAATTATGTAACGTTCTAGTTTGTATTAACGTTAAAGTTTCAAATAATTCATCCAACGTACCAAATCCACCTGGCATCACAATAAATCCATACGAATACTTAGTTAGTAGTACCTTTCTAATAAAAAAATAATCAAATCGAACAAATTTGGTCATGTAGGGATTGTTGTGTTGCTCTTTGGGTAACTTTATGGTACAACCTATAGACTCTCCACCAGCTTCGAAGGCACCTCTATTGGCCGCTTCCATGATACCTGGTCCACCACCTGTCATCACAGACAATCCCAATTCTGCCAATGATTTTCCTGCTTGATATGCTTGTTTGTAGTAAATATTATCTTCTTTAAAACGTGCTGAGCCAAAAACTGTAATACATGGACCTACAAAGTGTAGTTTTCTAAATCCTCTGAAAAACTGAAAAAACACTTTGAATATAAATAAAAATTCCTTTCCACGACTATTAGGTCCGGAAAGGAATTGTTCATTGGCATTAATGACTTTTTTGACTGGCATGACTTTAGTGATTTAGTCTTGCAAAAGTAGTCATTTCATACACTAATTTAAGATTATATTTTACTCCATGGCTTCTGCATAATCACTTAAGACCAGAAGTGGTGTCTTAACGTGTTGGGCTGCAAATTCCGCAACACTTCTATGGAATAAACTTTGGAAAATATTTCTATGCTGTGTGGACATCGCCAAAAGTTGATAGTTAGGGTTTTCAAATAATTTTGTCAAACTATCAAAAACGTTGTCTGTATCATTGATTTCTATATGATATTTAAGATCAGGATAATAACTCTCCAATAATCCAATAGCATCTGAAACGTTATATGGCTCATCATTGTCTTTTCTAAAATGGATAAGCTTCAGCATACAATTCAGTTTCTGGCATAACTTACCTACATATAATAAATGTAAAGAATCTTTTTTGAGATCTTCTGAAAGGTAAACAACTTCATTATTTTTTACATATACGGCATCAGGTGGCACTAAAAACAATGGACAGTGAGCATTTTCTACCAAGTCCAAAGACAATGAACCAAATATTTTTTTGAATAAATCTCCAGCGCCTGTTGTCCCCATCACCATGATGGTGTTTTTTTCTTTTGACATTTCCACTAATTCAGCTTTCGGAAATCCAACTTTAAATACACCTTCCATGATAGGTTCGGTGACAAAAGTACCTATCCAATCCTGATTGACAGACTTGACAAAACTTTCTAATTTTTGTCTATGGATTGCTTCCACTTCTGGATTGACCATAGCAAAATTGTTTACATCAGTAGATGTAGGAAAGTAAATGTGCGTAAGCATAAGAATACCTTCACATTGTTTTGCTAAGTAATTAGCATAATTGTAGGCATTGAATGATGCGTCAGAAAAATCTGTAGGCACCACTATTTTTGTTAAATTACCGTATTGTTCCATCTTTAATATTGATTGAATGGTTTCGCGAAGGGATTGATTATAACTACCATTTGTTTTTAGTTCAAACAAATGTTTATCATTGACTTTGATAGCTGGCACCGAAATCACCCTATCCTTTATGAACTGGCTGATTTCATGAATCTCTTCCAATGAATATGCTATTTTAGCATGTTCAAGGGTGTCCATTAGCTTAGACTTTGCCAACTGGTAACTTGGGGTCTCTGTGCCATATATTTTAATATCAACCATAAAACAGACAATTTAGTTTTGAAACATCAACATTTTTAAATATTTTTAGAAGAAAAAAGTCACGTTCTAAATATATTTGACTTCTAATATTACAAAAAAGCACTTTTATTAAATACCAATAAAACTTAAAAGATATAATCATTGACTACAAATTATCATAGCTTGCATGACTTTCATTGTCTACTGCTAATCGTTTTATGATATCATAAGTAGTCACGATACCCACTAAATGTCCATTGTCCACAATAGGAATAGCATGAAATAAATTTTCTTTGAATACTTCAAGAGCCACATTTATTTTATCATCTGGATCAAGTTTTGCAAGTTTAGCGGTCATGATATCTTTTGCAAGATAATTGTTCATTCTGACTTCTTCTTCCATCTTTTCATTCTCGTTATTAGTAAATCCTCTCTTAAATAATTGAAAATCAGACTTACTTATCATACCAACAAGACCTCCATCTGCTAAAACAGGTAGATGATGAATTCGATTATTCTCAAATAATTTTGCAGCCACAGCCAAACTTTCATGAGCGCCAATGGTAATAGGATTGTGCGTCATGATACTAGAAATAGGGTTTAGAATGTTCATATGATATATTTTGTTTAAATTTGTGTCAAAGATGAATATGTTTGAATTCTGAAAATATGATTTAAATCATATCCAAAGATGATTATTAGTTTGACCATATTATCTTCTAAAACATGACTTTTGACCTAATTTTATTTCCTTATTTAAAGTAAAACATTTTATGATTGTATCTGATGCTGTCACAAGATTAAAAGCAATATTCGAATCAGCGGTGGATGGTATCATTATCATAGACCACAAAGGAACGATCGAAGAAGTAAATGTTGCTGCTTGCAGACAATTCGGTTACGACAAGTCTGAACTGATTGGCAATAAAGTAAATATGCTCATGCAAGCCGAGCATAGCGCTCACCATGATAAATATATCAATAATTACCAGGAAACTCGTACACCAAAGATCATCGGAATAGGTAGGGAAGTTATTGGCAAAAGAAAAGATGGTGAAATCTTTCCTTTTTGGTTATCAGTAAATGAAGTTGTATTACAAGATAGAACCATTTTTACAGGCTTCATCCATGATCTCACTGACATAAAATCTGCAGAAAAGAGCCTTAAACAACTCAATGAAGAACTTGAAAAAAAGGTCATTGAGCGTACCTACGAATTAGAAAGCGTAGTTAACAGATTACTTGCACTTAATAAGCAAAATGAAATTGAAATTCAAAACAGAATAGCTACTCAAACACAATTGAAACAAAGAGAATTAGAATTAGAACAAAGCTTAGCAAAAGAAAAAGAGCTAGGTGAACTGAAGTCAAGATTTGTTTCTATGGCATCACACGAATTTAGAACTCCGCTTTCAACCATATTATCATCTGTATCACTGATCGGAAGATATACAGAGACTGCACAACAGGAAAATAGAGATAAACATATTCATAAAATAAAATCATCTGTGACCCACCTTACAGGTATTCTAAACGATTTCTTGTCTATGAATAAACTAGAAGAAGGAAAGACAAAACCTATCTTTGAAGATTTTGATATCTGTGAATTGATCAAAGAAATCACAGAAGAACTCAAAACCATTGTCAAAAAAGGTCAAACGCTACAGACGATTTGTGCTTTTGAACAAAAAATGGTAAGATCTGACATAAAAATTGTGAAAAACATCATGATAAACCTAATCTCTAACGCTATCAAATATTCACCAGAAGATGCCGAGATATTGTGTCATCTGAATAGAAATGATCAAGAAATATCATTTTCAGTCACAGATAAAGGTATAGGTATCCCTGAAGATGAACAAAAACATCTATTCGATAGATTTTTTAGAGCTAGTAATGTCACCAACATAGAAGGTACTGGGCTAGGCCTGAACATTGTCAAAGGATATGTAGAAATACTAGGTGGGAATATTTCTTTCGAGAGTACAAGGTATGTAGGTAGCAAATTTACCATCACTATTCCAGATACTAACCATTCATAATTTTATATAAATTCAATAATATATTTACAAATGCAAGCTAAAATCCTAATCATAGAAGACAATAAAGATGTCAGAGAAAACTTGGAAGAGTTATTACAATTGTCTGGATACGATGTTTCCACAGCCGAAAATGGCAAATTGGGTACAGCCGCAGCACTAGACAACATACCAGATCTAATATTATGTGATGTCATGATGCCTGAAATAGATGGCTTCGGGGTACTAAGAATCCTTGCTAATCACCCATCTACAATGGATATCCCGTTTATTTTTCTTACTGCTAAAACAGAGAAAGAAGATTTTAGAAAAGGCATGGGTCTCGGGGCAGATGATTACATAACAAAACCTTATGACGATATTCAGCTTTTGGACACGATAGAATTGAGACTTAAAAAAAGTGCACGTATCAAGTCTTCTTTTGAAAAATCAAGTCAAGGACTCCAGCGATTTATAGATGAAGCAAAAGCCCAAAAAGAGTTTGACAAGTTATCAGAAAACAGGGAAGTCAGAAAATACCATAAAAGAGATACCATCTATGAAGTAGGACAGTATCCTAAATGGCTATATTTTGTGGAAACGGGTAGTGTAAAAAGTTTTCAAATTAATGATTTCGGAAAAGAATTTACCACCAATATTTATTCAGAGGGTGACTTCTTTGGTTACTTACCACTACTCAAGGGAGAAAAATATTATGACACGGTGTCAGCCATCGATGATTGTTCCATAAGACTTGTACCGATAGAAGACTTCACCTTATTATTGTTTAACAATAGAGAGTTTTCTGCCAAATTTATCAAAATGCTGGCCAATCAGTCTGAAGAAATAGAAAAACAATTGATTGAAATGGCCTACAGTTCTGTCCGTAAAAGAGTAGCCAATGCTCTTCTCAAGTTTAGTGAAGCAAAACATGCTACCAATATGTCTATATTGAGAGATGACATAGCAAGTCTTGCCGGTACAGCAAAAGAAACTACGATCAGAACATTGTCTGATTTTAAGAGTGAAGGATTAATTTCTATTGATGACAATAAAATTTTGCTTTTAAAGCTTGATAAGCTAAAAAATATGCCCCAGTAGTTATGACAAGTGTCATTCAGTAGGTTGATTTTGGTCATTGAATACATTTATTAAGGTAGATATCTTTGTGGCATTAAAAGTCAACAACATGTTCTCTATCTTTAAAATCAATCTATCATGACGATCAAAAAAAGAGAGCAAGTGTCTGTTATTATGACCAAGCAACCATTTAGTGTTACTTTAAAAAATAGCATCTCAGAAGTGGAACAACTTATGAAAGCAAATTTTATAAGACATGCACCTGTGGTAGATGGACATCGGTTAATAGGTATGATTAGTAAAACGGATCTTGAGCGAATCTCCTTTTTAGAAATAGATGGCGAAAAAGTCACTAAATCTAAGTATTATGATTTATTCACCGTAGAGCAAGTGATGACAAAGAGTGTCCATTGCATTCAAGAAGATGATTTTATAAAAGATGCAGCAGAAATTTTAAGTCTTGGGTCTTTCCATGCATTACCAGTACTTAGAGATGATGAACTCGTCGGAATTGTCACATCAACTGACTTAATAAACTATTTGCTGAAGCAGTATAATTAAATATAAATGTAGAAAATTAAAAGTATAGATTGTTGATCTAATTGTTTTGATTTAAGAGGCGTCATAAAAGGTGATGCCTCTTTTTTTTTGTACCAATTAACAATGGATTAACAGTCACCTTTCCAAAGATGTCTACCTTTGACCCTTATTTTTTCGAAATTAATTTCTTTTGCTCATTAAGATAAATTATCAACAATAGTGAATGATTTTGTCGAGTTTATTGGTAAATATTTTAAGCTAGCGACCAATATACTTTTTGTTATAGCAATTTTGATCATAGGTGGTCAAATATTCCAAAGTGGTTTGGACTCTGTAGACTTAAGGTCTTTTTTGTCATTTTACAAGCCCCTGAATGTCATTTTCGGCACGATTTCTATACTCTTGAGTTTTTATTTGTTTATAACTGCAAAAAACAGATATGTCAGTATCTCAAGGTTTCTGTTTTTAATAATCTCCTTTTTCAATTTGGTTTTTGCTTTACTCTGGATATGTAATTCAGGATATGAAATCATGGATACAGCGGCATTTAGCCAGTTTTTTGCTGTTTTTATTGGATTTTTATCGATTTCGTTTAAGATATCTAGTCTTGGTAATTCTTCTATTCATCCAGCTACGTTATTTGTTTTAAGTTTTATATTTTTAATTTTGTTTGGGACATTTTGTTTGATGTTACCAGCAGCATCTATAAAAAACGTATCTTTTATACAAGCATTATTCACTTCTACAAGTGCTGTAACAGTGACAGGCTTAGCTATTTTAGATACTGGAAAAGATTTTACGTTATTTGGTCAAACCATCATCATCATTCTTATCCAATTAGGTGGATTGGGTGTTTTGACTATTACAAATATATTTGCCTTGCTCTTTAAGTCATCTTCTTCCTTCAAAAACAGAATGATGGTAAGTGACATGATCAAAGAGTTGGATAATCGTAACACCTTCTCTACCCTATTTAAAATTGTATTATTAACTGTAATCGTCGAAGCCATAGGAGCCATATTGATTTACTTTACGATTGCTAATGAACCGAATGTCACAGAAAACCCAACTTTTTTTGCGGTATTCCATTCCATTTCAGCTTTTTGTAATGGTGGCTTTTCTACATTGACAAATTCGCTTTATGAAGAATCAGTAAGATTTAATTACAATTTACAATTGATCGTATGTTGGCTTATAATAACTGGTGGACTTGGGTATACAGTTATGATAAATCATTATGCATTGCTCAAAAACTGGACCTTATCAAATATTTGTAAATTTGGAATTTCTGGATTTAAATATCAAAAAGAACTTAAAAGAACAAGTACAAATAGTAGAATCATATTGATAACTACTTCTATTTTGTTATTCATGGGAACTATGTTGTTTTTCCTTACAGAATACGACAAATCTCTTAATGAACATTCCTTATGGGGCAAGATAGTAGTTTCATTTTTTAATTCTACCACACCACGTACAGCAGGATTTAACAACGTAAATATGGCTGAGTTAGGTATTCCTGCTTTTATGTTGACATTGGCATTGATGTGGATCGGGGCATCTCCTGGATCAACAGGTGGTGGTATTAAAACAACAACTTTTGCTGTTGCATTACTTAATTTATATAACCAAATAAGAGGTAGAGAAAGATTAGTTATCAATTTCAGAGTAATTCCATCAATAGCCATTAATCAAGTTAATGCAGTGATTATGCTTTCCATATTTGCTATTTCCTTCTCGACTTTTTTACTGTCGTGGATGAACGCATCATTGACATTCAAAGATTTACTTTTCGAATCTATTTCTGCATATTCGACTGTAGGACTTAGTACCGGGATTACCGCATCATTGACACCTTCTAGCCACGTTGTGCTTATTATAGTGATGTTTTTAGGAAGGGTGAGTTTTTTAACTTTCCTGATAGGTATATTTAGCTATATATTTAAAGAAGACAAAACGTGTGAACCTTATTATCCTAAAGAAAATGTATTTATCAACTAAATATTTTTGACATGCAAAAAAAAGTTATTGTAATTGGTCTTGGTAATTTCGGTGGTAACCTTGCCAAAAAACTCACAGAAGATGGACATGAAGTTTTTGGTGTAGACAAAAATGGCTCCAAAGTTGACCTCATTCAACATAAAATCAATCATGCAGTAGGTCTTGACACTACGGAAGAATCATCTCTCAGCCATATGCCATTAGATGATACAGACATTGTTGTGATTGCTATAGGTGAGAATGTAGGTGCATCCATTACTACGACAGCATTGATCAAAAAACATTTTACTGGAAGGGTTATTGCCAGATCTTTAACTCCTGTACACAAAACAGTATTGGAAGCAATGCAAATCGAAGAAATCATAGAACCAGAAGCAGAATATGCCCATGAACTTGCCAATAGAATCATGGTCAAAGGAGCTATCAAAAGTATGGAATTGCATGGTGACTACGAAATATTGGAAGTCATCATTCCCAAAAAAATAGTCGGTAAAACACTTGGAGATTTAGATATAAAAAATAAATATAAAGCCCATATTGTCACTGTAATCAAACAAACAGAAAAGAAAAACTTTCTTGGCAGCCCTACAATTATCAAAAAAGTATTTGGCATCCTTCATTCTGTTTATGAATTTGAAAAAGATGATTTACTTCTTATGTTTGGCACCAAAAAGAATATCGATCGGTTTATCGAAGAAAATAGTTAAAGTCCAGAATACTATTACATTTCTGAATTTAGAATTTTTAAAATGCGCTAAGTTTTTCTAATACCTGATCTATCAGTTTTTTTCCTACAGGTGAAAACTTCTTAAAGTCATTATTTTCCTTTGCCAATAAAGCCAACATAAAGTTATCAGCCATAATCTCGTCGGGGTGAATGATATATTGTGTATTATCTTTAATTTTGGTAAAGAATGAAGGTGTTTTCTGCAGATTCACCAAGGTCTTTCCCGTTGCATTGGACTCAGCATAATAATAATCTCCTTTGTCAGAAAGTCCATAAAGGTCAAAATTTAGATAATCAAAAAAGAATGGATTTGAATCTTTGTATTCATTAAACTTACTGGTAATCGCTGGAATAGCTGATATAGTATCCTTTTGGTCGTCTAATTTGATAATGTAATTTAAAGAAACCCCATCAGGATTTGTCAATAATATTTTCTTTAGAGCATCCGAAAGTACTACCTTTTTGTCCGACTTTTTAAACCCTATCATTGCGTACAACTCATCTCTGACAGGTTCATTGTATCTAGAGAAAACATGAAAAATCTCATGCAACATTACGGGTAGTTGCTTTTCCATTTCAAAAGATTGGAATATGTTTTCAGGTATTAATATATGTTTTCCCCTTGTGTAATACACATCTTTGCCATAGTGATTTGTTTTTACTTTAATGAGTTTGATGTCCCCTGGAAAAATCCTTGGACTTACGTTATCACATATCTCCTTTGCCCTTGCAAATACATCCAACATATGAACTTTTTCTGTTGGAGTCCAATCAGATACCTCAGTAGCTAAAAACGTTTTATATTGTGCTAAAACCTTTGACTTATCTTGTAAAACAACTGATTTCTTCATTTGGATAGACATATCAATGATGGAAAGCTGCTCAAAGTATCCATCTATATCAGAAGTAATAATTGATTTAGATGCAGCAATACTATCAACAAACCCAATAAGTGCTGGTTTACCTTCTAAGATAGTATCTACTTTATTATCTTTGTTTGACCTACACCCAATGAATATAATCAAAATTGAAAAGATAGTCAAAATTGTTTTCCAAGTACTGTTCATAAAAAATATTTTACTGTGTGCCAAAAGTATAAAAAAGAATCTAATTATTATCAAAAAATTAATTCATTTGATAATCAATTACTTAAGTTATACTTGATGTCATCTGGCATATAAATTTACCAAAGTGACGTGCATCCAACAGTGTTAATTATTAGAATTGCCACCAAATCTCTAATTATTTTCTAATTTATATAAAAAAATGACGAACGTATTAATTAATCCACTATCTTTGTATTGACATTGAATTTCGACCACTGTTTCAGTTTGGTTTATTCGCTTTTTTTTATTTTTAATTTTTTTTTAATGAACATTTTTGTTGCTAAGCTTAATTACAGAACAAGTTCTGAAGCTTTAGAAGATCTTTTTTCACAGTATGGCGAGGTAGTCTCTGCCAAAGTAATCATGGACAAAGACACAGGTAGATCAAAAGGATTTGCATTTGTCGAAATGGGTAGCGAAGACGCAGGACTTGCTGCAATTGCTGGCCTTAACGAAACAAATTTTGATGGGCAGACTATCGTTTGCAAAAAAGCGGAACCAAGGCCTCAAGCGCCAAGAAGAGATAACAATTTCAGACCGAGAGAGAGAAGATACTAAGATATAGTTTTGTAAAATTGAATCTTTTAAGAGGCTCATCATTATTGATGGGCCTTTTTTATGCAATATTTAATTTTAAAATTACTACTTTTGCAATTCAAAATCAAAATTTAATAATGCAACACCTTAGCGAACAGGAAATTGTAAGAAGAGATAATCTAAATAAACTTACAGAAGCAGGAATAAATGCATTCCCGAGTACTACATTCGAAGTTACCGCCACTACCAAAGAAATAAAAGATAATTTTAAAGAAGGTGATACTACTTACCAAGAAGTCACTCTTGCGGGCAGATTGATGTCAAGACGTATCATGGGCAAAGCTTCATTTGCTGAATTGCAAGACTCTGAAGGTCGTATTCAAATATATATTTCTAGAGACGACATTTGCCCTGGAGATGACAAAGTTCTATATAATGATGCATTTAAAAAATGGTTTGACCTTGGTGACTTTATTGGTATCAAAGGATATGCATTTTATACACAAGTTGGTGAATGTTCAGTACATGTTACGGAATTGACTCTCCTTTCAAAATCACTCAAACCACTTCCTGTCGTTAAAAAAGATGATGAAGGTAATGTTTACGATGCATTCACTGACCCTGAACAAAGATATAGACAAAGGTATGTAGATCTTGTCGTAAACACGCATGTAAAAGACGTATTCGTTAAACGCAGCAAGATGTACAATTCTATGCGCGAATACTTAAATAATAAAGGATATCTAGAAGTAGAGACGCCTATTCTTCAACCTCTATATGGTGGTGCAGCGGCAAGACCATTCACAACGCATCACAATACACTTGACATGAAGCTTTATCTTAGGATAGCTAATGAATTGTATCTTAAGAGATTAGTTGTTGGTGGATTTGATGGTGTATATGAGTTTAGTAAGGATTTCAGAAATGAAGGTATGAGTCGTTTTCATAATCCTGAGTTTACACAAATAGAGTTGTACGTAGCTTACAAAGACTACGAATGGATGATGAACCTAGTAGAAGAAATGGTAGAGAAAGTTGCCATCGATCTACATGGAACAACTGAAGTACAAGTCGGAGACAATATAATCAACTTCCAAAGACCTTGGAAAAGATATACCATGTATGAAGCAATTCAACATTTCACAGGTATTGATATCAGTGATATGGATGAAGACCAACTCCGTAAAACAGCGCGCGAGCTTCACGTTCCAGTTGATAATAGTATGGGAAAAGGCAAGCTTATTGATGAAATCTTTGGTGAAAAATGTGAAGGTAACATCATACAACCTACATTCATCACAGATTATCCAGTGGAAATGTCTCCTCTTGCTAAAAAACATGCGACCAAACCAGGATTGGTAGAACGCTTCGAAGCGATTTGCAATAAAAAAGAGATTTGTAATGCATTCTCCGAACTAAATGATCCTATTGATCAAAGACAAAGATTCGAAAGTCAATTGGAATTAGGTAAACGTGGAGATGAAGAAGCGATGGTATTGGATGAAGACTTCTTAAGAGCATTGGAGTATGGCATGCCACCTACAGCAGGTCTTGGGATAGGTATGGATAGGTTGGCTATGATTATGACCAATCAAAACTCTATCCAAGATGTACTCTTCTTCCCACAGATGAAACCTGAAAAACAAGAAAAACCAGAGTGAAGTTAGCTTGGAACCTACTTGCTGGAATTAGGGCTTTTGTTATATTTATAGCCATGGCAGTATTTATGCTTTCATATGCTATATCGTGTATTGTATGGAAGCACAGTAAGAAACGTGCATTGAGATTAAGAAAAAATTATCTTAAATACGTTGGAATTCCAGTTTTAAATATTGATGTCATAAAAACAGGTGACCCAATTGATACTCCGGCTTTATATGTATGTAATCACCGTTCATTTACTGATCCGATTGTGATTTGTAGGTACTTAAATGCTTTTGTTATTGCTAAAGCTGAAGTGGCAAACTACCCTATAATTAATAAAGGTGCAGAACTAACAGGTGTCATTTGGGTAAATAGACAAGATAAAAACTCTCGTACACAGACACGGGATAAAATGGTTGAAACCATCAAGGCAGGATACAATATTCTTGTTTTCCCAGAAGGAACTGTTGGGAAAGATAAAGCGACCCTACCCTTCAGAATGGGTACATTCTTGGAAGCAGCAGAAAACAATATTCCAGTTGTACCAATCGCAATTGAGTTTAAATCTCCAAAAGATATGTGGGTCTTAGAAAAATTTGTACCACAATACTTCCATCAATATTCTAAATGGAAGACCGAAGTAAAATTGACTTTTGGGAAGCCAATGACAGGTAAGACTGGTGAAGAATTACATATGCAAGCCTATGATTGGATAAACACAGAACTAGACACCATGCAAAGCGGATGGAGTCAAGCTTTTAAAGACTGAGATCAAGGACTTTCTACTTTATTTCTTCAGCCTTATACACCATATATTCGGTATCACCTTGCCAGAAAAATGCATTTTCTAGTTCATTATAATGAAGTCTCACATTCTTTCCTTCATACTGCTGAATAAGTTGGTAAGTAGCTTCATCTACCACAGAAAAATCCCAAGTACTTGCTTTAGAAACAATGGTAGAACCTGCTAGCTGCATTTGACCTTCGTAAGTTTTGAATATTTTACCTTTCTTAGATATTTTGTATAAGACACCAGTTCTCGTACCTTCGCTCACTGTCATAGTGCGATAAAAATAGTAAACACCAGAAAATACAACAAGTGAAATAAGAGCAATCCAAAGTACTTTTGTGAAAAAAGATTTTGCTTTTTGTTTTGTTTGTTCGAAAGACATTTTTTGTTTTTACAATATTAATTTACATATAAATCAGATATTCATAACGAAATCAAATATGATAAAGTTTCATTAGGCATTATCATTTTTAGGAACAAATCTGATCGAAAGTGAATTAACACAATGTCTGGTATTTTTTGCAGTTAACCTTTCACCAACAAATACGTGACCAAGGTGTCCACCACAATTATTACATAAGATTTCTGTACGACGTCCATCTTTGTCAGTAATTCTTCTCACAGCACCAGGTATTTCATCATCAAAAGCTGGCCATCCGCATCCAGAATCAAATTTTGATGATGCATGATATAATTCGTGATTGCATCTCCTACAAATGAAGGTGCCGGGTGCAAAAAACTTATCGTATTCTCCAGTAAAAGGTCTTTCTGTACCTTTATTTACGATGACATATTCTTCTTCTGGCGTCAGTGGATTATATTTGGTTTCCATATTATTCTTTGATTAATTGACTAAATTTTTGTTTTAACTTATTGATTTTGGGCGGAATGACGATGGCACAATACGATTGCTCTGGATTAGTCTCAAAATAATTTTGATGATAATCTTCTGCTTTATAAAAAACATCAGCAGCCACAATTTCTGTCACAATAGGATCATTCCAAAGCGTAGTAGCTACATTGGCTTTAGAATCTATTGCAATATCCTTCTGACTATCAGTTGTATAGAAAATCGCAGATCTATATTGAGTACCACGATCAGCACCTTGTCTGTTTAACGTAGTGGGATCATGTGTTGTCCAAAATACCTCAAGTAAGGTGTTAAAAGATATTACACTTGGGTCATAAACTACTTCAATGACTTCTGCATGTCCTGTGGTTCCATTACACACCTCACGATACGCTGGATTTTTGATATGTCCGCCCATATAACCCGAAGCTACTGATGACACTCCTCTTAGTTTTTGAAAAACGGCTTCTACACACCAAAAACAACCCGCACCTAAATATACAGTTTCCATTTTTATTTCTTTTGTGTGATCCAAACAAAAATATAGGCTATAAGTTTGAGACTTTCTCAACCATAACAAAATCTTAAAGAAAAATATGTATTATCGGGTTGAGTACTATTTGCCTTTCCCTTGTATTAATACCAATACTGTGTAGAACAAGATTTTGATATCTAAGCTAAGGGACATGTTTTCAATGTATAGAATATCAAACTTTAATCTTTGGAGCATCTGCTGTACATTGGATGCATATCCATATTTCACTTGGCCCCAAGATGTAATACCTGGTCGAACCTTGAGCAAGTGTTTGTAGTGTGGTGCTTCTTTTGTGATTAGATCTATGTAATATTTCCTTTCAGGTCTTGGCCCTACGATAGACATATCTCCTTTGATGACATTAAAGAACTGTGGAATTTCGTCAATTCTCCATTTACGCATTACTTTTCCCCAAGACGTAACCCTATTGTCGTTGTCATTTGATAATTGTGGCCCATCTTTTTCAGCACCTACATGCATGGATCTGAATTTAATAATATGAAAAGGTAGACCATTCAATCCTATTCTTTCTTGTTTATAGAAAATTGGCCCCGGAGAAGATAGCTTCACTCTTAAGATGCTCATCAAAATAACTGGCAATAATATTAATATAGCGATGAAACTAATGGCATAATCCATAAGACGTTTTACCACCTTTTGCCAATTGGGCATTAACTCTTGTTCGATTTCTATTAAGACTGCACCATAGATATGATTCATTTTGACCGTTCCCACCATAATATCATAGGTATCAGGTATTACTTTGATCAATATCTGGTCTGAATAATCAAACAATGCGTCAAGAATAGCTTTCATTTTTGCATGTTCAGAAGTTTCTACGGCAATGATGACTTCTTCTATCTTATTTCGGGTCAGTATATTTTCTAGACTTTCTAATTTACCTAATTTGGGTAAGTATTTTTCTAAATGGTTAGTAGTCCGTCCGTTACTATCTATGAATCCGACAAAATTGTGTCCTAAACTATATGGCCTCTGTTTGATTTCTTCGTAAAGGTCTACTGCATTTTTGTCACCACCTATGATGAGCGTATTATAGCTAATTTTACCAGCCTTTAGTCTTCGATTTGCAATGGTTAAGATGATCATTCTAAATGAAGCCGTAATCGAGTAATGCAGGATAAACAGACGCATAAACAAATTCAAATATGAAACTTGCTCTAATACTTTGTCGTCCATGAGAATAGTAAAAAACAACAAAGTCACACCTAGTAAGGTGGTAAAAAAGGTGCTACCCAATGTCTCCAATCTTGAGTAACGATAAATGTCCCGATATTTGTCAAAAATCGAATAAATAATCATCCATATCACTGGAATAATAAGCAATCCTTGCCACAACTTAGCATCAGCAATAATATCAGAAAAAGTAATCTCAGGAAATTCTATAGATTTACGATATACAAAAAAGAAGAACCAAGCCAACAGTGCAGCAAGAAAATCTCCCATTCTATAAATCAATAACTCCAATTTCCTTTGTTCCCTCATATTCTAAAAGTGAACGTGTTTGACATTATCTATCCAAATTTTTGATGTAGCGCTTATTCCTGTCCTCCTAAAACCGATCGCGATTCTGTAGCCATCATAATCTCTTGGTGATAATTTGTCCGTTAAGTCAATGTAAATCTTATTCCAATCTTGTTTGCCTGGCACAAAAACTAAATATTCTACTAACAAAACAGCACCTTGTCTTTTTGCTAAACCAATGGAAATCTCGCCTTCGCCTTTATAATCTAACTCTACATAACTAGCTCCTCTGGAATTTTCTCCAGCAATTATTTCTGTTTGGCTTGCGATCTCAATAAAAGTCAGATTATTTGTCAATTGAATTAGACCAGAATTATTACCCAAGGCTGAATCATCACTAACTATGCTCATATTAGTTGTAAGATTATTGTCCAAGTCAAAATCTAGAGAATTGGTCTGTTCAAAGCTTTCGTTTACTGGAATTTTCGCTGTAGCTACGTATTGGAATGTAGGATTAAAAGAGACTACTTCTTCTGGTTTGGGTGAAATAACCCTTACATCAGACTTGTAAAAAGGATAAAAAACAGGTGTATCATTGATACCATTATTTCTAATACCAGCCAGAAGTGTGAGCTCTATATCTGAGCCTGTGAGTGTAATAGGAATAGAAGCAGGAAGTGGGAAAACACCCAAAATCTGACCATCAGCAAATGCCCAAATATCTGTTATTTTTTCAGTATCATTGACGCCATCTGGAAGTACCACCTTTGCATCAGCTATTTTAACAAAAGCAGGGATTGGGTCTTCATTGTCACCTATTCCACAGGAACTTAACATTAAACTCGCTGAAATAAATATTAAAAATATGTGTCTAAATATCATGCTCTAAAATAATTATGAAAGAAAAACGGCCAAAATATTTATTAAATTTCTAAAAAGGCCAATCCCTATCAAAAAAGTAAATGAAATGTCTTTTTAACGACCTACAAATAAACTACTATCTACTTAGTAAAAAATTACCAACTTACAATAGTATCATCAAGTAAGACTTATAAAACAATCTTGGACTGAATGATGTGTGCCAACTTTAAAGCACGATACCCATCATCAATAGTCACCAAAACATCAGATTGTCCCGTCACTGCATTGTAAAAATCACTCAACTCATCTTCTATGGCATTGTTCTTCATGATTTCAGGACTATCTATTATAATACGTTTCAAACCATCATTTGTATGTATCGTCATGCCAGAAAAATCATCATTTTCTACATTTTCTTCAATTTTGACTACTTGAGCCTCTTTTTCAAGAAAATCTAGGCTGATGTATGCATCGTTTTGGAATATTCTGATTTTGCGCATATTCTTCAAACTAATACGACTCGCCGTCAGATTTGCGATAGCGCCACCTGCGAATTCAATTCTTGCATTACAAATGTCGGGCGTTTTACTAACAATACAAACCCCGTTAGCCCTAACATCGACTACATCTTCTTTGATCATACTCAACACGATGTCCAAATCATGGATCATCAAATCAAGCACAACGGAAACATCTGTACCTCTAGGATTGAATAAAGCTAATCTGTGACCTTCTATAAACTTTGGTTTAAAATCTATATTCCTCAACGACCTGATAGCAGGATTGTAACGCTCCACATGTCCGACTTGAACCTTTACATTATGTTTTTGAGATAGAGCTACCAGTTCTTCCGCTTGTTCTAGAGTTTCTGTAAGTGGTTTTTCTATAAAGACATGTTTGCCTGCAATGATCGCCTTTTTTGCTATCTCATAATGAAATACGGTAGGGCTGACGACATCAATACAATCTACATCCGCAATCAATGCATCTAATTCATCATATGCTTTGATCTGATGAGTTTCGGAGATTGATTTTCTGATATCCTCATTTGGGTCATAAAACCCGACAAACTCAAATTTTGTATTTAATAAACACTTAAGATGTATTTTACCTAAATGCCCCACACCTACTAATCCTATTTTCACTGTATATTCTATTTAAATTTGAATGGTATTACTGAACCACTCACGACAAAATCAATTAAAAACTAACAAATATAACATTCATACTACTTCACTTTAATCCAATGATATTCAATTCATATGTTTTTCAAAATAACACCCATGATTGTGATCAACACGACTAAAATGACAGCAATAGATATGGAATTTTTAATATGCCCAATAAAAGTCAAAATATCAGATTTGAACTGTGGATATTTCGGTAAGATCTCAGTTTCCAATTTTGATTTATTAAAAATATGAGAAGAGTCAAATTCTATCTTGTTCTGAACCAATGTTTTGTACACTTTGAATACCTTAACCCTGAAATAAATATTCAAAAAAAGTAAGGCTACAAATATCCCAATGATTAAAAAAGTGAGCGTGGTTACCATATTTATTGCTAAGTGGCACAAAGCTAATAAAATATGTCTGTCTTACCAAAATGAGTGCTCAATAGTTTAATCATGCGATCTACTTTTTATTGATTAAATTGCGAGTCCACTACAAAACCTAAATAAATTATGTAGTCAATAGACATAAATCGTTACTTTTGCATCATGGCAGCAAACACTTTTGGAGAGATATTCAGACTTACGACTTTCGGAGAGTCACATGGTAAAGGCATCGGTCTCATCATAGACGGATGTCCGGCAGGAATAAAAATAGATGAATTATTTATTCAATCTGAACTTGATAGACGAAAACCAGGACAGTCCAAAATCGTAACCCAACGTAAAGAAGATGAATCATTTGTCATTCAAAGTGGTGTTTTCGATGGTTATTCTACAGGTACGCCGATCAGTATTTTCATACCGAATATGGACCAAAAGTCAAAGGACTACAGCCATATAGAACAAGTATTCAGGCCATCGCACGCAGACTATACATATCAAGCAAAATACGGTATCAGAGACCATGCTGGTGGTGGTAGATCTTCAGCACGAGAGACGGCTGCAAGAGTAGCGGCAGGTGCCATCGCAAAAATGATCTTAAATCAAGTAGGTGTGCAAATCACAGCTTATGTATCTCAAGTAGGTCACGTTATGATGGACGAAAACAAGGAAATTCAGATAGATAACATCGAAAACAATATAGTCAGATGCCCTGATGATGAAACCGCTCAGAAAATGATCGACCTCATCATGCAAGTAAAAAAAGAAGGCGATACGATAGGCGGAAAGGTATCTTGTATCATCATAGGTTGTCCGATCGGTCTGGGTGCTCCAGTTTTTGACAAATTACATGCTGATTTAGGTAAAGCTATGTTAGGTATCAATGCTGTCAAAGGATTTGAATATGGGTCAGGCTTTGCTTGTGTGGCCATGCGTGGTTCAGAGCACAATGATGCTTTCATACAAAAAGATGGCAAAATTCAGACAAAAACAAATCACTCAGGTGGTATCCAAGGCGGTATCAGCAATGGTATGCCCATCCATTTTAATGTAGCGTTTAAACCAGTAGCCACCATCGTCTCAGGGCAACAAACAGTAGATATAAATGGCAATGAGTCCATCGCCGAAGGTAAAGGCAGACATGATCCATGCGTTGTTCCAAGGGCTGTACCCATAGTAGAAGCGATGGCCGCACTTGTTTTGGTAGATCATTTACTAAGGAATAAAACGATTAGGGTTTAAAATATTGGTAAATAGCGAGTTATACTTTAAACACCTTAAAATTAAAAATAAGTTTCTTGCGATCTTACTACGATAAATTGAAAACTAATTTATCTCAATCCCATCATAAATAATATTACCATAAAGCTGCAAAATAAAAAAAGCCCTTATGATGCTTGACCTTAAGGGCTTTATATTTCCTTTTATTGTAATGACAACTACTGATGTGCAGCGTCCAAACCTTTGTCCAATACGTCTTTGTATAAAATTGGTTCAGGATATTCTTTTTTAAATTCGTATCTTAGTACATCAAATGTGGTAACCAATCCTACCAACATACCATTGTCCACTACAGGTAATGCGTGAAAACGATTGTCTAGAAACAATTCAGCTGCAGTTCCTACCTTATCATCTATTTCCAACTTCACAAGTTTTTTTGACATGATGTCCTTTACTTGTATGCCGTCATAGTCTTCATGATTTGGACTATTTATCCATAAATCATAGGTGGTTACTAATCCTACCAATTTGCCTTCATCTACTATGGGAATGTGGTGGATACGTTTTGTTTTAAAAATATCTTTGACATGTGCCAAGGTACTTTCTGGCCCTAATGTGATTAAGTCCTTTATCATTATCGATTGGACACTTTCGTTCATCATATATTTGATCCTTTTTGATTTGTTAAATAATTGTTGCAAAGTACAACAAAAAAATTTATTTCTGAAAAAAATGAAATATTATTTCTTCATTTTGAAACCCAAAGTACCAAGATTGTCTACAAACGCAAGCTTAATCAATATTCCAAGTGTATGCAGCACCTATAGAAAGTCTTAATCCACCAGCCTTGTAAGGTAGAGAAGTTATTTTTTCACCATTAAAAGTAACAGATGGATTGTCAGTATCTATTTCTTTTTCAGCAGTGCCTCCTTCACCTTCGAAAACTAGCTTTGGATTGCTATTACCTGAAGCACTGTCGTACGAAATCTGACCTGTGATATGAAAATTTGGTGATAACGTATATCTTAAGTCAACTTGTGGAGAAAATACCAATATTTGGCTTTTTAGTGTAATAGGCAATTCTGCTTCTTCAAAAATACTTTCACCCACTTGAATATACCCAGTGGTATTTTCAATAGACCCAAGGCCAAACCCATAATTTCCAAATCCAAGACCAATATTGGGTCTGACAATTAAAAACTTACTTCCTAAAGCAACAGGAATACTCCATCCAATAGAATACTCAAACAATCCACCAAAATTTTCACCTAATGACAAGTCGATAAATAAACTATGGCTTAAGCCACTATACCTTCTCCAACTGTAGTCAATCTGAAGTCCAAAACTGTTATAACTATCTGCTACAACCGTATTGGCAGAAAAGAAATCTGGCGCAGGAGACTCATCCAAAAATGAAGTAACAATGGTTCCTGGATCTGTATTCAATGTTCTCGGTCCGAATTTTATACCAAGACTTCTATACCTATCAGGCAAAGATGACGAAGCTTTCTTTTTTGGTTTAAAAAAGTCATCAATACCATTCGCCATAACCGATTGAGAAAAAGCTAACACGCAACTTATAGTTACAATTCGTAAAAAAGTGTTCATAAATTATATATTTAGTTTTAAAATGAATTGCAAAAGTATCATTTAAAACTAAACTCTTAAATTTTATAACAATAATCTATAAGTATTTATTAGTCATCATAATCTTACAGTTTCTTCTTAAGTGACAGAAGCTCATCTCTTAATTGAGCCGCAGTGATGAAATCCAAATCCTTGGCTGCCTTTTTCATTTTAGCTTCTGTATCCGAGATCAATTTTGACAATTGATCTTTGGACATGTATGCGATGATAGGATCAGCAGCTAGGCTATCGGATGCATCTGGCTCGATGTAGGCAACTGGTTTTTTGCCTCTGATATCTAGGATAGATTTTTGGGCCATGATATCTTCTTTGGACTTAAATATGGTCGTCGGCGAGATATTATGTTCTTGATTATAAGCTATTTGGATGGCTCGTCTTCTATTGGTCTCATCCATAGTCATCTGCATACTACCTGTGACTTTGTCTGCATAAAAAATAACCAATCCATTAGAATTTCTTGCAGCTCTACCTGCCGTCTGCGTCAATGACCTATTATTTCTTAAAAACCCTTCTTTGTCCGCATCTAATACTGCTACTAATGATACTTCTGGTAGATCCAATCCTTCTCTCAATAAATTGACACCTACCAACACATCAAACTCTCCCAATCTCAAATCTCTGATGATCTCTACCCTATCCATCGTATCTACTTCGGAGTGGATGTAGCGCACTTTTATATTTAGTTTTGTCAGGTACTTGGTAAGTTCTTCAGCCATACGTTTTGTCAGCGTAGTGACCAAGACTCGTTCATCTTTCTCGATTCTTTTTTGAATTTCTTCTAGTAAGTCATCTATTTGATTGAGACTCGGACGTACTTCTATAGGTGGGTCTAGTAATCCTGTAGGTCTTACGATCTGCTCCACAACTATACCTTCTGTTTGCTCTAACTCGAAGTCTCCGGGTGTGGCACTTACGTAAATCACTTGATTGATAACTGACTCAAACTCTTCAAAACTCAGTGGTCTATTGTCCATTGCAGAAGGAAGTCTAAAGCCAAAGTTGACAAGATTTATCTTTCTTGCTCTATCGCCGCCCCACATACCGCGCACTTGTGGTAATGTTTGATGGCTCTCATCTATGATCATAAGGTAATCTTGTGGAAAATAATCCAACAAACAAAATGGTCTTGTACCTTGTCTACGTCCATCAAAAAATCGAGAGTAATTTTCTATACCATTACAATATCCCAATTCTCTGATCATTTCTAGATCAAAGGTCACACGTTCTTTAATTCTTTGTGCTTCTAGGTATCTGCCTTCGGCTTCAAAGAATTTTTCATGATTATGGAGTTCATCTTCTATGTCGCGAATGACTGCATTCAGTCTATCTTTGGGCGCTACATAAAGATTGGCAGGGAAGATGGCAGCGTGTTCTAAAGCAGTGATTCGTTTGCCACTTTCTATTTCTAGCTGCTCAATGATTTCTATTTCATCACCAAAAAAAATGACTCTATACCCATAGTCCACATAAGGTAGATTGATATCAACAGTGTCGCCTTTCACACGGAAAGTACCACGTCTAAAATCTGTCTCCGTACGACTATATAAACTCTGAACTAAACTATACAAAAAAGCATTTCGGCTGATGACTTGGCCTTTTTCTATCCTGATGATTCCTGTTTTGTAGTCTTCAGGATTGCCCATACCATATATACAAGACACAGATGAGACTATGATCACGTCTCTTCTACCTGACAAAAGCGAAGATGTCGCTCTCAGTCTGAGTTTATCTATCTCTTCATTGATCTGAAGATCTTTTTCGATATAGGTATCGGAATGGGTGATATAAGCTTCTGGTTGGTAATAATCGTAATAGGACACGAAATACTCCACAGCATTATCAGGAAAAAACTCACACAACTCTGCGTACAACTGTGCCGTCAAAGTCTTATTGTGGGTCAATACCAAGGTCGGTCTTCCCATTTCAGCGATTACATTGGCCATGGTAAAAGTCTTACCTGAACCTGTTACACCAAGCAATACTTGGGCACGTTCGTTTTTCTTTAGGCCCGCTATGAGTTGTTCGATTGCTCTAGGCTGATCGCCTGTTGGTTTGTAATGGGATGTTAAGCTATAAGACATGAACTATTAACAGAAAAAGTGCAAATGATGTTTAAGCGAATTTTAGAAAACAACTTTTTCTCATAGATATTCATTGCTAAAAAAATTAATTGTTATCTTAAAGAAAAGATGTATTTATTGTCTTGATTTTTTTCAAAGGAATTATATCCGTATTTTACGGTTAATTACAAATAAAATTTGTTTTTTAAGAAAAGAAGTCGTAGTGTATTAAGTTTAATTTTGAAATTATTAGTAATCGATAATTATAGGATGTTTATTTGTTGATATTGATTTTAAATTCGGCAGCTTAGATTTTTGGGAAAACCGCAAGTGTGTCGTAAGTTTGTTGTGGAAATAAGTAAGTTGTGTGCTATTTAAGAGGCTATCGTAACACAATAGTAAAACTTGACATCTGAATAATAAAGTGACTTTACATAAATTTAATAAGTATCATATGACAAAGAAACTATTGTTGACCATATATGCTACTATGTTGGTTGTTTCAGGCTATTCACAATATCCTCCCGTATTTGAAAATAGTATCTATGGAAACAACCCTAAAGCTGGGCAATATGCCAATGTACGGGGTTTTAAAATGTATTATGAAATCTATGGAAAGGGCGAGCCACTGCTTTTAATTCATGGCGGAATTGGCTCTATCAATAATTTTTCTGGACAAATTCCTTATTTCGCAAAGCGTTATCAAGTAATTGTAGTGGATGGCAGGGCACATGGAAAGTCTGTTGACCCTACCGATTCATTGAGTTATGAAATGATGGCAGAAGATTTTAATATTTTTTTGGACTTTCTAAAAATCAAATCTTGCTACGTTATAGGCTGGAGCGATGGCGGAAACAATGGTTTACTTTTAGCTATTCACCATCCTGATAAAGTAAAGAAATTGGTCGTAACTGGTGCGAATATTTGGATTGATGAAAGAGCTTTGCCATCTGACATGTCTATGTCGTTGCCCGATACTTATCTTGATTCGTTATTACAATTACCCAAAACGGCCAAGGTGAAAAACGATATAAAACTTTGGAAGCTGCACTACTATGAGCCCAATATTTCGTTAGCTCAATTAAATTCGATTCAATGTCAAACGCTTGTGATAGGTGGTGACCATGATTTGATTTTGCCAAAACACACTTTGCTAATTGCCGAGAATATTCCTAAATCAAATTTATGGATAGTGCCTAATTCAGGGCATTCAACTTTAATACACCACAGAGATTTATTCAATAAAACAGTAGACGACTTTTTTAAAAAACCATACAGGATAATTAAAGGGATGGATCGTTTAAATTGACGGGGAAACATTTTTTAAGGGATATTTCATAGGACAAAAAACGGCACATAACAATGCACATAACGAAAGGCTTGCTATCGCTATAACCATCTTATGTGCTGGCCGTTATATTGAAAACGAGAAAAATACAAATTTCCCCAAAAATACTAAAAAGAATAATATCTATGATTTACGGTTAATTACAAATAAAATTTGTTTTCTAAGTAACGAAGTTATAATGTATTATGTTTAATATTGGAATCGTCAACAAACAATACTTTTAGGATATTTATTAGATGATGTTGATTTTAAAACCGGCAGCTTAGATGTTTGGAAAAGCCGCAAGTGTGTCGTAAGTTTGCTGAGGAAATAAGTAAGTTATAACCAATTAAAATAAATAAGAATGAATATTGAATCTATAAAAGCGAAACTCAATAAATCGTCAATTTACCATTCAGAAGAGAAAATTCTTGAAAACAAAAGTGTGATTGGTTATGAAAAGAAGTTCAAATGGGGTTGGTTTGCGACACAATTAAATACATTTATTGTTGTAACTGATTTTGGGAATAAAGAAATTGATGAAAATTTAATTGAAGATCATTTATCTAAGTCATTTGAATTTTCTAAGCAAAATTATAAAGGTTGGCCAAGGGGACTTCAATCAGGAGTTGGAGTAATATCTGTTTTGATTTCAAACAATATTTCTGATAAAGCAAAAGACTATTGCAGAAAATTAAAGTCAGGAAAAAAATGGGCTGGATTTTCGATTCCAGTTGTTCATAATTCTCAAACCAATGAAACTTTCCAATTTGAAAAAAATCCTTTGTGGGGTAGAATTTATTACCCACATTTCAAAAAACTGATTAATAACTTAAAGTAAACTGGTTACAACACCGTATATTAAATCATAGCCGCCTATCGGCAGGTTAAGCTTCATATACTAACCGTTAGTGGCAATTAGAAAATCAAAATCAGGAGTTGAATGAAAATTACTGTTTTACCAAAAGATTTGAAAATAGGTGAATCTGAAAATTTACAGTTGTACGATTATCGAAGAACTGAAGATATTCAAAAAACTAAAATAAATCTATCTAAAAATACAATTAGTTTTTTAAGAACAGGGACAAAAGAAGTTATAGGAGATGACAAAACTGTGCAAATAGGAAATGAACATTTTCTTATTATCAAATCAGGCAATTGCTTGATGACAGAAAAGGTTTCAGATTCTTTTAAAGTTTACAATAGTATTTTATTCTTCTTTTCAGATGAAGAAATATTACATTTTTTGGAAAAGTATAATCAATTTTCATCAAATTTAAAGAATCACAAATCGTTCTATATTTTCGAATACGATAACTTCGTACAAAATTTTGTGGATAGCCTTGAGCAAATATTGAAGCTTCCCAAAAAAATTCAAACCAATATTTTAAAGAATAAATTTGAAGAGTTAATGCTGTATTTAATTCATCAGGATAATGCTGATTTTTTATATTCATTAGTCCAAAATATAGATGATAAAATCAGTAGATTAAATTATATTGCAGAAAACAATAAACATAATAAATTGAGCTTAGACGAACTTGCTTTCTTATGTAACATGAGTGTTTCTACTTTCAAAAGAGAATTTTTTAAACTCTATCAAAAGACACCAATGAAGTGGTTCAATGAACAAAGATTAAATCACGTAGCATTTATTCTCAAAACGAAGAGGAATCGTCCAATTGAATTATATGAAGATGCTGGATATGAAAATTTTTCCAATTTTGTCCAAGCCTTTAAAAGGCAATTCGGCATGACTCCGAAGGAATATCAAATTCAAGGTTGAACTTTTTTAAATACTTTTTGGACTTTATTCATTACCCAGTTAAAGTGGGTTGACCGTAAATTTGCGGTATTAAATCACTAAAAATTTATATTATGTTCAAATCAATTTTTATCTTCCTTTTAGCTTTTTTGCTTAATTTAAGTCTAATTGGTCAACGTTCTTTTACATTAGAAAGCAATACTTTGGGAGGAAATTCAACAAGCGTCGAGGAATTTAATGGTTTCGGTTGCACAGGAGAAAATACTTCACCTCAATTATCGTGGTCAAATGCACCAGAAGGAACAAAAAGTTTTGCAATTACAATGTATGACCCTGATGCTCCTACGGGAAGTGGCTGGTGGCATTGGGTAGTTTTTGATATTCCAAGTAATGTAAATAGTTTACTTAAAAATGCAGGAAATATTGAAAAGGAGTTAATGCCTAAAGACGCTATTCAAAGCTTAACAAACTATGGAGTGCCAGGATACGGAGGCCCTTGTCCTCCAGAAAATCATGGATTTCATCAATACATAATTACAGTTCATGCACTTAAAGTCGATAAGTTAGGCTTAGATAAAAATACAAATCCTGCAATCGTTGGATATTATCTTTGGAATAATACAATTGCAAAAGCAAGTATTGTTACCTATTATGAACGAAAGAAATAAAACTGGCACTAATGTTGGCTAAAACGGCAAGTGAGGCTAATCGCCCCACTTGCGTTTAGCCGAACAGTTAAAGCTCATAACATAAAAATAATAAAGTACATCATACTACTATTCTTTACTATTTCACAAATGTGTCTAGGTCTAGTTTTGACTAGAGTAGATTCAGAGTTTTAAATAGAGACAAAAGGTCAACATAATATATCTTTTTCAGGCACCGTCAATATTGACTGTTGGTATTATAGTTCAGAAAAATTTAATAATAATCCATTTCCCCCTTTGGCGATTTATACAGGAATTATTTTAAATTAAACATCTATTAGTACAACTTATCTGTAATATTATCCAGAAAAATCCCACATACATAATTAAGTCTGTATCACACCAGGATTAAATTTCTCCACCACACCGTGATCAGCCATTTCAATACCTTTTGATATAAATTCTCTTGTTTTCCTTGGATCGATGATGGCATCTACCCACAATCTAGCAGCTGCATAGTAAGCAGATGTTTGCTCATCATAGTTGGCTTTCGTTTGTTCAAATAATGCTTGTTCTGCTGCAGGATCAGGTGCTTGTCCACGTTTTTTGAGTGTGGATACTTGTATTTGTGTCAATACTTTTGCTGCTTGTGTGCCACCCATGACTGCAATTTTAGCAGTAGGCCATGCGACGATAAGTCTTGGGTCATATGCCTTACCACACATGGCATAATTGCCTGCGCCATAAGAATTGCCCATCACTACGGTAAATTTTGGAACGGTTGAATTGGCAACAGCATTGACCATTTTGGCACCGTCTTTTATGATACCACCATGTTCCGATCTTTTGCCCACCATAAAACCTGTCACGTCATGCAAAAACACAAGCGGAATCTTTTTTTGGTTACAATTCATGATAAATCGTGTAGCCTTATCTGCTGAATCAGAATAGATCACTCCTCCAAACTGCATTTCTTTGGCCGCGTTTTTAACGACCATTCTTTGATTTGCTACAATACCTACTGACCATCCATCGATCCGTGCATAAGCACAAATGATGGTTTTGCCATAATCTTCTTTATACTGAAGCAATTCTGAGTCATCTACCAATCTTTTCAGTATCTCTACGGTGTCATAAGGTTTCGTTGAGTTTTCTGGAAAAAGACCTAGAATTTCATTACTATCAAATTTTGGCTCTTTAGGTGCTACCCTATCAAATCCCGCTTTCTGACCGTGACCTTGTTTTGAAATCAAATTCCTTATGGTATCCAAACAAGTTTTGTCGTCAGGCATCTTGTAGTCAGTTACACCCGATATTTCACAATGTGTAGAAGCACCACCTAGCGTCTCTTGGTCTACATCTTCGCCGATAGCTGCTTTTACAAGATATGGACCAGCCAAAAATATGGAGCCTGTACCTTCGACGATCAATGCTTCATCAGACATAATGGGCAAATAAGCACCACCAGCCACACAGCTACCCATAATAGCCGCTATCTGTGGAATACCCATAGAAGACATCTTTGCATTGTTTCTAAACATACGTCCGAAATGTTCCTTATCGGGAAAAATCTCATCTTGCATCGGTAGGTAAACACCAGCGCTATCTACTAAATAAATGATAGGGATATGGTTTTCCATGGCTATTTCTTGCGCTCTCAGGTTCTTTTTTCCTGTGATAGGAAACCATGCACCTGCTTTTACAGTGGCATCATTGGCTACGATCATAACCATACGACCTGCCACTTTGCCCAAACCTGTAACTACACCACCTGCAGGGCAACCTCCATGTTCTTTGTACATGTCGTAACCTGCAAACGCTCCAACTTCAAAAAATGAACTGTCTTTATCTATCAAGTAATCTATTCTTTCTCGAGCAGACATCTTGCCTTCTTGGTGTAGTTTTTCAATCCGTTCTTTACCACCACCTAAATATATTTTATCCAATTTATGCAGGAAATTTGCAATGGTAAGTTGGTGGGTATCTTCGTTTTTATTAAATTCTAAATCTATTTTGCTCATAACTGTGACTACTTCTGAAGGGTAAATATACAAATCTTTCTTTGGTAAGAAAAAGCTTACAAACAAAAACTAGAATTTTGGTAAGATGTTTTGAAAATTATTAAGAATCAAGTCCGTTTTACTAGCCGTGAGTCCACTCCGAAAAGTCCTTCGTACAAATAATTGAATAATTGTATTCTCTATTTAATTGATAATCAAACGTTTCCCTTTAGAGTCAGGGTAAAAAACGGTTGATTATCAATCTATTTGTATTTTCGGAGTAGACCCAACCATTAAGGAGTTAAGAGAAGTTAAGTCTTTTTTTGGGAAAATATTACGGCATCACAAACTTGTATGGATAAGCACCAGGATATTTTTTATAGATTCCTTCAAATAGAATCTCTTTATTACTTTGTGACTCTAAATATTCTATCAAAGCAGTTACAGATGTCACTTCCTTATCATTTACCCTAGTGATGACATAGCCAGGTTCCATTTTGGTATTCCCAATGATACTTCCCATTTTTACAGAAACAACAACGACACCATTAGGTGCAAATACAGATTTTTCATAGCTATCCATATCACGAAGTTCAAATCCCAATTCCTTTAATATTCCATCTTCTCTCACAGCTACTAGCTCCGTTGAGTTTATTTGGTTTTTTAGCTTTGCTTTTGCAAACATTACTTCACCTGCCCTAACGAACATTACTTCTATCACATCACCTGGTCTGTAAGCAGCTACTTGTTCCATAAATTCGGCTGTGTTCTTTGTTTTTGTACCATTGATACTTATCACTACGTCTTCATTTCGAAGTTTTGCATCTGCTGCACTTCCGCTCTTAAATACAGATGCCAAATATACACCAGAAACTTCTGGAAGGTCGAGACGTTTTGCCATTTCATTATCGACATTTTCGATCTCAATTCCTAAAAAGCCACGCTGAACAACGCCAAACTCTTTTAAGTCAGCAATGACTTTCCTAGTAAGATTGGCAGGTATGGCAAAAGAAAAACCTTCATATCTTCCTGTATTACTAAGGATAGCAGAACAAATCCCAACTAAATCTCCCCTTGTATTAATCAGAGCTCCTCCACTATTTCCAGGATTAATGGCAGCATCTGTCTGGATAAATGATTCTATGCCTTGGTTTTCTAGTAAGTTGATATTTCTAGCTTTGGCGCTTACTATACCCGCAGTTACAGTAGATTGAAGTCTGAATGGGTTACCTATAGCCATGACCCACTCTCCTATTTGGAGAGAATCAGAATTGCCAAAGACAAGATAGTCCATGTTTTGCACTTCTACTTTTAGCAAAGCCAAATCAGTACTTGGGTCAGTACCAACTAGATTAGCTACAAAGACCCTATTATCGCTAAATAGTACCTCTATATTTTTTGCGCCGGCCACCACATGATGATTGGTCACTATGAATCCGTCTTGGCTAATGATGACACCAGAACCAGAATTCATAGCCGTATTATTCTGATCTGTTTGGTTGGCATCAGATTTAATAAAAACAACTGCTTTACAACTTTCTCGGGCAGCAACTACAAAATCAGTGGGCGTAGTAGATCGGTAAGCATGCTGAAAGCGATCGGAAAATTGGATATCACTTTCTGCCACACCGATAGCTTTATTGACTTGATCATTGTACCAGTGATTATATGGATTGATATAATAATGATATACAGTGATAAATCCAAAGGAAATCAACACCGAAAAACAACAGCCATAAAGAAAGTATTTCAGATTTTTATTCACTTTATATATTAAAGAATAATAAAATATAATGCAAATATATAGTATTTTTTGAGACAATAGCATTTTAAGATTCACTTTTGCTTTTCTCTAACAATTTATTTGTTGTGCCAGATATAAATAATAATTGGTAAAAGGATGACAAACTTTACCTTTGAGACTTTGTTGTATTCAGATCAAAAGATAATAAATGTTGCTTACTTTCCAGAAATATCAAGGTACGGGAAATGATTTTGTCATGATAGATCAACGTACACATAAGTATATTGACCATAATGACCAAAAACAAATAGCCTTTTTATGCGATAGGAGATTTGGCATCGGTGCAGATGGACTCATACTGTTAGAACCGTCTGAAATTTATGATTTCAAAATGGTATATTTTAATGCAGATGGTCGCCAAAGTACCATGTGTGGAAATGGTGGAAGATGTATAGTACATTTTGCGTGGTCACTTGGTGTTTGTAGTGAAGAAACGAGTTTCGAAGCCATTGATGGATTGCACAAAGGAAAAATATTAGGTAAAGACTCAGTTAGTATTCAAATGTCTGATGTACAACACATTACTATTAAACCAGACCAAACTTATGTATTAAATACTGGATCACCACATTATGTAAAACTGCTGGACCACCTTCCAGATAACATCAAAACATCAGGTGCAGAAATCAGGTATAGTGAAGACTACAAACAAGAAGGCATCAATGTAAACTTTGTCAAAATAAACCAACACAACATAGAAGTTGCTACTTATGAGCGTGGTGTGGAAGACGAAACGCTCTCGTGTGGAACTGGAGTCACTGCTGCTGCCATCGCCACGTACTTAAATAAACAAGACAACAATAACCTTGTAAATATTCAAACAAAAGGAGGACAACTATCCGTAAGTTTTGAACAAGATGGAGATACTTTTAAAAATATTTGGTTAACAGGACCTGCTACTAAAGTTTTTGATGGGGAGATAGATATTTAATGTAGAAGGACGGTTAAAGTTGATTGTTTAAGGTCGAATGTTGCGTCAGCTACGAACAGTCTTTTATTTACACAGCAGCAAAAAAAGATTACTAATTCATTGATAATCAAATATTTTACTTTAGGTTGTGGGGTAATAAAATGGGTGATTTTCAAATTTTAAGTGTTGCATTCACAAGAAATGCTAAATATGACTTTCTTACCTTATGATTTGTGTATTAATTAACCTGTATGGAATATTAACATCTTCACACTACCTTTTACCAAAATTGATTTGTAGGCTGATATTATATGTCCTATCTAATTGAGACACATCAGAACCCAAAATAGTGTTGACTGGATTTGTATTTGAACCTTGAGTAGGTGGCAACTGGAACACAAATTGTTTGTATTTGACATTGGTTCTATTCATGACATTAAAGACTGTAAAACCAATTTTAGCTACATTTGAGAAAAGTTTAAACTGATAATTCAATCCGATATCAACACGATGATAAGCGGGCAAATTCCGAATACTTTTACTAATATCTAAGTTATTTCTATCCATATTATTGCCTAAAACTGATAGATCTAAATATGGTCTACCCGAAGCTGTAATGTAATGAAGTGAAAAACTAAAATCCTTATAGCTGTAGCTGTTCAACCATTTCAACTGATGGCGGCTATCCTCAGATGATGGGAAAAACTGATTTTTAAATATCTCTTTAAATCTATTTTCTGACTTGCTAAGCGTGTAATTTAACATGCTAAACCAAGCTCTTTTTTCATATGAAAGCGAAACATCCATACCATAAACTCTACCTTCACCTTGAAACAATTTAAAGCTTTGTGGTGGCGCTTGCATATTAAACTGTCGCAATCCTGGTCTTTGGCTAGCATGGATAATTGCCCCATCTAAAGTACGATAATAGCTCTCAAAATCTAATGAAAATCGATCCCAAAACTTAGATAAGCCCAACATAAAATTAGTGCCAATTCCGACGGGTACATTCTTTCCATTACTTAGAGCAAAAAACGATTGTTTCTGCCCCAAGATACTTTCGTGTTCGAATTGCCTTACATATTGTGCATGTTTACCTGCCGATGATTTTAACATCCACTGATTTCCTATTTGATAACTCATAAAAATCTGTGGTAAAAAATAAGCTTTTTCTAATGCATGCAAATAAGTCACCCTGAATGAAGGCTTTACGTAAAACTTATCTTTAGCACCCAAGTCCACTGAAGAGAAAATACCTGATTCTATTCCGATTTGATTTATTTCAAAAGTAGCATTTCTATTATTTTCTATATACAATACATTGTCATGATTTATATACTCCATTCCCACCATCCATTTGACAACTTTTTTGCTTTGTAATGTAAATTTCAATCCTTTGTCTGTGATGTCGTTCGAGTTCTGAATGGATACAGTATCTCTCTCGATTCCAGCCATGGTGCGCTGAAAAAGCCTACTGACTATATCATAACTACTAGAAAAACCAGTCTTGTAAACATGTGTTGTCAGTAGTAAATCGTTATTCTCATATTTATAATTCAGTCCAAATGTCTTATTATCCCAAAAATTCTCCTGACTGAAAGACTCTTCGTTAATAGTAAGATTTTTGATTTTAAAAGTCGATTCATATTTATCAGAAAAATGATCAGAACTTCTGAAAAAATTCACATCCAAATGATGATTTTTGTACTCAAAATATAGTTTGCCATTCATATCATAAAAGTCAAATGACGGACGCGACACAACACTATTATTGGTAGTCCGTGGTTCATCGGATTCTAGATTATTCCGCATAGACAAGTCATAAAATTTTGACTCAACAAGATTTGTATATGTCTTCCTTGCTGCAAATTTAAAACCCAAACCTTTAGCAATAGGAGCGTTTATAGCAATGCCAGAGTTCAATAAATTTAAGTCTAGACAAGCATTAAACTGTTCCACAGAATCTTTACTTTTAAGTTGTAACATACCTGATGTTCTACCACCATAAGTCACAGGAATATTATTTTTATACAAAGCTATATCTTGTATATATTTGGAATTAAATGCTCCAAAAAGACCATAAAAGTGATCCGCTTTATATATGGGCATCTCATCCAAAACAAGTAATGTAGCCTCTTCTTGTGATCCACGAATACGAAGTGAAGCTTTGGAGTCATCATGGGCAGCAACTCCTGAAATCAATTGAATACTGCGACTTGCGTCGTTCAAGAAGATACTAGAATTTGACAATTGATCTAAAAATCTTTGACTCAATGCTACAGATTGGTCATTATTAAATTTCACATTTTTATGCAAAGTCTGTACAGTCACGGCAGAAATGGACACGGGCGCAACTTGCAGTTGGATTTCAACAAAATTCTTTTCTGGATTTATGACAAATTGATGGTCTTTGTGTGCTAAAGAGTGAATAGTCAGTTTTTTGCCAGCTAATGATTTTGGCAACTTCAAAATACAATCCCCAAACTCATCCGTAAAAGCAAAATAGCGGAAAGTCTCATCATAAACAGACACGTAAGGCAATCTTTCTCCATTAGATTCATCACGAATTTTTAAGTGCAAATTAAAATCTTTTGCATTAAAAACATCATTTGCTTCTGACCTTACTAAAAATGAAGTTTGTCCTTGTTTGACAAAATCGAGATTGAAAGTCGCACATACTTTCTCCATAACTATATGACTGTCTGAACCTTCGATGATTTTATTTTCCTTTGCAGTCAATTGTGCCAATGTCCCACTATAAGCAATCAGTAGTTCATGTCTTGATTTAAGCATTTCCAAAGCTTGTACACAAGTCATTCCTTTTTCTATTGCAATCGTGCTTTTATCTTTCTTTTGAGCTATGGACATAGTACAGTTAGCCCATATAAAAATGGGTATTAATATCAATTTGAAGAAAGCTAAAGAGAAGCGATTTACTCTAATAATATTAAGTTTGTTTTAATTGAAATTAATTTTTAAATCAGACTATTTAGATAGAACCACTTTATTACCATCTATTTTGTAAGTAAGTCCCAATGGCCAAGTAACAGCATATAAAGCTTTATCTAAATCACCTTTATTAAAAAATCCTGTGTACATGATGGTATCCATTCCTTCGGCCATGACTACTTCCACAGCATACTGACGTTCCAATTCGTCAACCACTGCTGCCACCTGTACATTCTGAAAAGTATACACTCCATCTATCCAATCTACCTTATGTACGCCATCTGTTTCAGCGGTTTTATGGATTAATTTTCCACTTTCTAATGTGGACATATCACCTGGTAACAGAATAATCTGTGTATTATCATCTACTTGAGTTACAGCCACTTTTCCTGTTTTGCAAATTACTTCAAAAACATCACCACGTTGTCTCACACTAAAACTTGTACCTAACACTTCTACCCTGCCCTTTGCTGTTTGCACTGTAAATTTAGATCCTTTTTGTACTTCAAAAAATGCAACGCCTTCTAATGAAACAGTCCTATCGCTTTCCCATTTCTTAGCATCATACGTAATCTTTGAATCTGCATTAATCAAAATTTCTGACCCATCAGGCAATACTTCAGTTATTTCTTGCCCCAATGCTGTTTGTATTTGCTTCTCTGAATTAAAACCAGGTCGGAATATTATAAATAACGCCACACAAGCTGCAACTGCTAAGCCGATCTTTCTGAATCTAGACAAAGAGATAATGGTTGCTACCTTTTTGGGCGTATCAACCGAGATATCAGATTCGATACGCTGCCAAAGTTTTTTTGTATCAATGGTATTGTCATCAACGAAATCTATAGATCTTACTAAATGAATAGCTGTATTGATATCATCCATTTGATCTATATGATCATCTATGAATACTGACCATTTCTCATCATCTTCTGTGTATTCTGACTTTACCCAAGTGATAAAAGATTCGTCTTCGACAAGATTATTTATAAAATTATGTACATCTTTATTTTCCATAAAAACTTTATTGTTAATTATCTAAGGCTGATTTGCAGATATTGTACTCATTAATAAGGTATTAAAAATACAAATTGGCCAAAATAAATACTAAAATACTTACTATCTTCTCTCTTAAGAGCAAAATACCCTTTGAAATCAAATTTCTGACGGACTGATAATTGATATCCATGATTGTGCAAATCTCTTCATAACTCAATTCACTATAATACTTTAAATAGATGGCTTCTCGCTGACGATGACTTAAATGTTCAAAGGCTTTTTCCAATTTTGCCTTATCATCTTCTTTACTTTCTTCTTGTATCAGAATGTCTTCGGCAGAAATACTGAAGTTGACATCCATTTTTTCCGTATTTTCAATAGAAGTTGTCAGGGTTGCTTTGTTTAATTTCCTAATCAAATCCCTTCTTACTGAGACACACAGATAACTCATAATAGAGTCAGTTTGCCCAATGGTATCTCGCTTCTGCCATATGTGTACAAACATATCATGAAGAACATCTTCTATGAGTTCTACATCTTTGGTAAACTTTTTACAGTAATTTTCCAAGTCATGTATATGCAAGTCATATATTTCTTTAAGTGCTTTTGGGTCACCTTTTTTCATTTTGGACCAAAGAATCTCATCGCTCATTACATCTGTTAAATTTGATAAAGTTACTTTACTTTTTTATCTAAAAGGCAATTAGATAGTGAAATCAGGCATATAAACAAATACATTTAAAAGACTAATTTTTCTTTTTCCTGTTAATGCAAATATTATCTTTATTACCCATGATTCATTTTAGACAATTTAATAGGACCAAAGTTATGTGAATATTTGATATATTTGCAGCCTAAACCAATAATTCATTTAAAATGACATTGATATTTATCCTTCAGGCACAAGCTAGTAGCATGTTGAATTTTGTATTTCCTGCTTTATTACTTGCGTTTTTTTACTTTTTCTTTATAAGACCTCAAGTTAAAAAACAAAAAGAACAAGTGGCTTTCTCTACTGGACTCCAAAAAGGTGATGAAATCGTAACTGCAAGTGGTATCATAGGCCAAATCAGTAAAATAGAAGACGATGCAGTAACTGTACAGATAGATCCAAAAACTTTTATCAGAGTAGTTCCTAGTGCTATTTCAAAAGAAATGACTGACCAATACAAGGTTAAACCTAAGGCATAAGTTAAGGTTAAGGTTAAGACTGAGACTAAGATTAAGGCTTAGGTTGAGACTGAGAATCATAGCTAGAATTGATAATCAACTGTTTACCTTAAGGTATAGGTTGAAAAATGGTTGATTATCATATTTTGATTATATTCGGAGGGGACTATATTTTCAACGTTAAACTTTAAACGATTCAACATTATTAAACGATTCAACATTAAACCTTAAACACCTCAAAACTACCCTACTCTGCTTCTCCTTTTACTCTATTAAATCCTTTGTCTGTCAATTCGATGATTCTTTGCTTAAACAAGTTTCCAATACTTTGTTTGAACACTTTTTTGCTTACACCAAATATTTTGTAAATGACTTCTGGATCTGTTTTATCATTGTAAGGTAACGAACCTCCTGCTTTATCTAGAACATCTAAAATTTTCTGAGCAATAGCATCAATTTTTGTGTAGCCTTGTTTATCTAGTGTTAGGTCAATTTTTCCATCTTCCCTTACTTTTTTTATGTAGCCTGTGACTTTCTGACCAAGGGTTAATTTTTTAAAAACTTCATTTTTATATAAAATACCAAGATGTTGTTTATTTATGATGGCTTTATATCCAAATTCCGTTTGAGTCCAAATCATAAGTGACACTTCATCGTTAAACTTATAAGTAGCAGGTTCTTTACTCATGAACTTCTCCAATTTCATAGAAGCTGTAATTCTTTCTGTAAGTGGGTCTATATACACGTAAACTATATAATATCGACCTTCTTCCATTTTTATCTTTTGCTCACTGAATGGCACAAGAAGTTCTTTCATGACACCCCATTCTAGGAAAGCTCCTACATTTTCTACTTTATTTACTTTTAGACAAGCAAAATCACCTACTTGGGCTAATGGTTCTTCTGTCGTAGCAACAAGCCGTTCTTCACCATCTAGATACACAAAAACATCTATTTTATCACCAATAATGGAATGTGGAGATACATATCTTTTTGGAATAAGTATTTCACCGAGATTCTCACCGTTTAAGTAACAGCCGAAATCCACCTTTCTGGCTATGGTCAATGTATTTTTTTTACCTAATTCTACCACGATACTAAATTATATTGCCACAAAGATAAAATAATAAGGGAGAAGCACCAAGAATGGAGCCTCTCCCTTAAAAATAAAGTTATTTTATCTATCTAAACAAAGTCAAACTTATCTCGCTACTACAAATCTTCTAGTAATGTTAAAGTTTTGTCCTTCTACTTCAATAAAGTATATGCCATTTGCCAATTGATCCACATGGATACGCTGAGACAAACTTCCCACAAAATCTTGAGTATTCAATAGAACACCTAAGCTATTTGTAATTTTAACTTTACCTGATTGTACTTGTAATAATTGTACTTCAATATTCAAAGTACTTGATACAGGGTTAGGGTAAACTTTGAAGTGGCTCAAATAAGCTGCCTCATTCACGCCTGATACATTGGCTACAACATATGGACCAAATGTTTTTTCACATCCGTTTTCATCAGTCACTACTACTGAATACTCACCTGCACCCAATCCTGAAATATCTTCAGTGGTCGCGCCATTTGACCATAAATAAGTATATGAACCTGCACCACCTTCAGTTACAAGATTTATTGCACCTTGATTTTGATTGTTTGCATCATTGATGATACTAGATGAAGCAATAACCAAAGCCGTTGGTTGTGTGATATCAAAGCTTAACTCTTGTGTACTGTTATTAGCATCTGTAACAACAGCATTGTAAGTACCTGCTGATAAACCAGTTAATTCAAACTCAGTAGATGTAAATCCATTTGGACCTGTCCACACAACTGTAACTGGCGCTTGACCACCCAAAATTGACAATGTAATGGTACCATCTTTGCTTTCAAAACAACTCAAATCTTTTTGATTACTTGAAATTTGTAATACTGTTGAGAATGAAATGTCTTCACAAGTTGTTGTCGCGCCACAGTCATTGGTTACAGTAAGACATACCGTATATGTACCTGGAGATGTATACTCGCCTGTTGCTTGTGGCTGATCACTTGTAGTACCATTACCAAAATCCCATGCGTAAGTTGCATTTTCATCTACAACATCTACAGAAACATTTACTTCAAAATTACCTGTTGAAGCAGTAAAATCTGAAACTGGAAGATCTGTGGACTCGTCTACATTGACTTCTAAGGTTGACATACAACCTGTAGCAAGGTTAGTCGTTTGAAGGGTATATGTTCCAGCTGCAGAAACAGTAGGTGTCAATGTATTTTCTCCTGAAACGATTTGTCCATCTGTTGTAGTCCACGCATATGAAAATCCAGCAACGTCACCTTCTACATTAGCTGTGATAGTTACTTCGCTTACAGTACATGTCAATTCTGCTGGTGCTTCTGAGCTTACTTGTGGGAAATCATTAGAAACAGTCACAGTAGAAGTTGCTTCAGCTGTACAACCATTTGCGCCAGTAGTAGTTACGGTATAAGTACCACCTTGACTTACAGATATACACGCTTGGTCATTGTCGTTCGGAACATTCCAAATGAAAGAAACTCCAGTACCTGTAGCACAAAGTTGAAGCTCAGGCTGACCACAGTTAAGTGTACCAGAAGGAACAGAAACGGTAGGGTTTACTTGATCCACAACCACTGTTGTCATTCCGGTAGAAGTACAACCGTTATTTGTATTTGTAATCAATAGCTGATAAGATCCACCCGCATCTACTGTTGGGTTCAATGTCGTAGCGCCACTGACAATATTACCATTTGTTGTTGTCCATTGGTAAGTAATACCTGTACCAGATTGAGATTGTGTTGCATCAATCACAACTTCGTCAGAATCGCAATCAATTGCCGCAGGTGCTTGGATACTTAGATTTGGTAAAACAGCATTCGATAATACCACAGCAGAACTAGTGCTAGAACATCCATTTTCAATATTTGTCACCAACAATGTATAAGTACCAGGTTGATCAACACTTAATAGCAGTTGATTGTCACCAGAAACAATGTTACCATTAGTTGTTGTCCACTCATAAGTAAATACTGGACCAGCTGAAGAACCTGCACCAGAAACCTGAGCTTGTGGTGTAGCACAACTGATAGCATTCAAAGGTGCTGAAGTTGCAAGTGGAGAAGACGATATTTCTAATTCAATATTTGAAGAAATAATACAGTTATTATTATCTACGATTGTATAAGTATAGCTACCACCTGCTAAGTCTGTAAAGTATGGTTGGTTTTGTACAATACTTCCTAATTCGTAATTAAAAGGCGGTGTACCTCCTGATGCATCAAATAAAACAGTACCATCACTCGCATCACAAGAAGGTTGCTCTACTGTAGCAGCAACTTCAAAAAGCGGTGGTTCAGTAATCGTATATACTTCTGAAGAATTACAACCCAACGCATCAGTAATAGTTACAATGTATTCGCCAGCAGCAATAAAATTATTATTCGCACCAGATGTACCATTACTCCAGCTGTATGAAATATTTCCAGTACCACCTGAAGCAGACACTACAATTTGGCCAGATTCAGTTCCATAACAAAGTACATCTTGAATTACAGTGGCATCGATCACAAAATCTTCAGGACCATTTACAACATATTCATCTGTCTCAAAGAAATAACCATTTGCATCAGAAACTTCACATGAGTATGTACCATTACTAAGGTTTGAAATTACAGGTGTACTTGCACCATTACTCCAATCATATGTAATAGAATTATAACCACCAGTTACATTTAATGCTATTTGAGATGTTTGCGGACAAGTTCCTTCTGTAAATGTTTCTGAAACAACCATGTCGAAAGAGTCAAATAACCAAGTTTCCCATAAAGCCATTGATTTTTGACCTACTTCAAATACTCTTTTATCGTCTGCATCAATACCATATATTGTAGGATAATAAGCTATTTGATATTGACCAGCTAGGCCAGGAGAATTTGTACTTGTTAGATTTACAATAGGATATGGTGTGCCTGCAACCCAGTTTCCTTGCGTAGTTCCACCCATGCCCATACAGTTCCCATAAAGGCAAGCTTCAGCTGTACTTAGGTCTGCCTCAATTTTAATAACCATAATTTCATTAGTTCCATTTGGACCGTATGCATTATATAAATCTTTAATGGCATGTGTATTGTGGTAATTCCAACAAGGACCACACCATGTTGCTGAAAAATCAAGCACGACATGTTTGCCAGCATCTAGATAAGTATAAAGATTGTGCACATTACCATTGATATCGGTAACTGTAAAATCGGGTGCAATACTACCATCCGCTAGCTGAGCTTTGGCAGTAAATACAGAGAATGAAAACAGGAGAAAAGTGAGTAAAAAGTTTTTCATCTTCTTGGATTATTTGTTAATTAAAAATTTAAAAGGCGAAAATTAACAAATTACAGAATATTAAAGTATGTTTTACTAAAAAATCTGTTAAAAAATATTTTTTAACCCAAACCGAAGAATAAAATTCTATATTTCGAACTATTTCCTACCAATATTTGGCATGCCTTGCATCATTCGGTCCATACCTTTGCCTTTACTCATCATCTGCATCATTTTTCTCATTTGGTCAAACTGCTTGATAAACATATTGATTTCATGAAGATTTTTGCCACTACCTGATGCTATTCTCTTTTTACGAGACATATTTAGTAGGTCCGGATTTGCCCTTTCTTTGGGTGTCATGGACAAGATAATAGCCTCCACTTTTCCAAAAGCTTTGTCATCAATGTTGATATCTTTGGTCATCTTGCTCATACCTGGTATCATATTCATCAATGACTTGATATCTCCCATTTTTTTGATTTGATTCAGCTGACCTAGGAAGTCATTAAAATCAAACTTATTTTTACGTATCTTTTTCTCTAGTCGTTCTGCTTCTTTCTCATCAAATTGTTCTTGCGCTTTCTCTACGAATGAAACAATATCACCCATTCCAAGGATACGCTGTGCCATACGCTCTGGATAGAAAATATCCAACGTATCCAACTTCTCACCGGAACTGATAAATTTGATAGGTTTTCCTACAGAATATTTGATAGAAAGTGCTGCTCCACCTCTCGTATCACCATCTAATTTTGTCAGAACTACGCCATCAAAATTAAGTCGCTCATTAAAGACAGCGGCTGTATTAACAGCATCTTGTCCTGTCATAGAATCTACAACGAATAAAGTTTCAGATGGATTGGTCGCATTTTTGATGTTCTCAATCTCGATCATCATCTCTTCATCCACGGAAGTACGACCTGCTGTGTCTATGATGACGACATCATGGCTGTGCCCTTTAGCATAACTAATGGCATTTAGTGATATCTGGACTGGATTTTTATTTTCTGGCTCCTTATATATATGGACGCCTATCTGCTCTGCCAATACAGAAAGCTGATCAACCGCAGCGGGCCTGTACACATCACACGCAACAAGGAGTGGCTTTTTTGACTTTTTATCTTTAAGGAATTTGGCAAGTTTACCAGTAAAAGTTGTTTTACCTGAACCTTGTAGACCTGATATTAGGATCACACTTGGATTTCCTTTTAGATTGATACCAGAAGCCGCTCCACCCATAAGTTCTGTCATTTCGTCCATGACGATTTTGACCATCAACTCACCAGGCTTGACAGCTGAAAGCACATTTTCTGTTCCGAGAGCTTTATCTTTTACTTTATCTGTAAATTCTTTGGCAATTTTATAGTTTACATCGGCAGCAACCAATGCTCTTCTAATCTCCTTAATGGAGTTAGCAATATTAAGTTCCGTTAATTTCCCATCACCTTTTAAACTTTTAAAGGCAAAATCCAGCTTTTCACTTAAATTTTCGAACATAAAAATTTCAATTTAGGGTGCAAATATATGAAAACAGGATGATATCACTTAATGTTGCGAAGGATATATTTTGAACTCCTAATTAGAATTATAAAAATAAAATCATCTTAATAGACAAATTAAAGAGAATTTACCTTAGTTTTGGAGCTCATTTATTGTTTCATTTATGACCCCATCATCTCGTAGAAAATTTATTATCCAAGGTGCAGCACTTTTACCAGCAGTTTCTTTACTGTCTTCATGTGGAGATACTTCGAAACAAAAGTCTTCTTTGGCTCCAGTAGTAATTTCTACTTGGGATAGCTTAGACTCTGTTAATAAAGAAGCTTGGGGAATACTAAAAAACAAAGGTAAAGCAATAGATGCTGTCGAAAAAGGTGCCAACATTATTGAAAACAGTATAAATTGTTGTGTCGGTCTTGGAGGAAATCCTGATAGAGATGGGAAGGTAACACTGGACGCTTGTATTATGGACGATAAATACAATTGTGGTTCAGTGGCATTTCTGCAAAAGATAAAGAATCCGATAAGTGTAGCTCGAAAAATAATGGAAACCACACCGCATGTTATGCTTGTAGGTGACGGCGCATATAAATTTGCCATAGAAAATGGATTTGAAGCAGAATCCGGTGATCTTTCAGATGAAGCTGAAAAAGCATATCAATCATGGTTGGAAAAATCGGAGTATAAACCACAAATTAATATTGAAAGAACACAAAACACCATTGATACCAATCACCAAGCAGCCCCTAGCAAACTAGAAGATGGCTCGTTTAATCATGATACCATGGGGATTTTGGCATTGGATCTTGACAAAAATCTTTCAGGCTCATGCACCACAAGCGGCATGGGATTCAAGATGCATGGACGTGTAGGAGACTCCCCTATCATAGGCGCAGGACTTTTTGTAGATAATGAAATTGGCGCAGCAACTTCTTCAGGACAAGGTGAAGAAGTCATTCGAATCTGTGGCACTCACTTAGTGGTAGAATTTATGCGTAATGGGCATAGTCCAACTGATGCTTGTAAAAAAGCAATAGAAAGACTAGTCCAAATAAATCCAGAAAAAGCAAAAGGATTTCAAGTGGGTTTTATAGCTTTAAATAAGCAGGGAGAATATGGTGCCTATGCCATAGCGCCTGGATTTACCTACTCTGTAACTCAAGGAGATGATGGAGGAGCGACCTATGAAGCACCATCTTATTTTCAAAAAGAAAAATAGACCGAATGATGCTTAACTTAGAATTTAGTCCTTTCCCAAATATGAATTCTGAAAGACTTGACTTTAGGTCTTTACATGATGATGATGGAAACGAAGTCTTTGCGATGAGAAGTGACAAGGAAATAATGAAATATATTCCTAGACCGTTGGCAAAGGATCTAAAAGATGCTTTGGACCATATCAAAATGGTCCAAGAAACCATAGCAAAAAGTGAAGGAATCAATTGGGCTTTAACGTTTAAGGGTTCTTCCAAGCTTATTGGAATCATTGGAATCTATCGTATATCTAAAGCAGATCACCGAGGAGAACTAGGATACATACTGCTTCCTGAGTATCATAATCAAGGAATTATTTCTGAAGCAATTCAAAAAGTGTTGACCTATGCTTTTGAAAATATAGGCTTTCATTCTTTGGAAGCCATCATAGATCCAGATAATATAGCATCTGAACGGGTATTGGTCAAAAATGGATTTGTCAAAGAAGCCCATATCAAAGAAAATGTGTTTTGGGATGGACAATATCTTGATACAGTGATTTATTCCTTACTAAAAAGGAATTTTCAGCATTGATTATTTAGGGTTTTGATTTCCCACGGCTTAGTCTTTGGTAACAAAACGTTTCTTAAACATAGTCACGACTTTATAAGCTTGCCAAAGTTGGAGTTTGGGTATTATTCTCCAAAGATGAAAGCTTTATCTATATTGATATACCAAAAGTGGAAGTTGGCTATGTCTTACCAAAGCTGGAAGCTTTGGCAACATTACCATTGCGGGCAGAAATTGTCTTCATTGTGATGTTCACCTATATATATGATAGAAAACTCCAAAGAAGACAAAGACTTACGATCATTTACTAAACTACTGAGACTTTGGTCATATGAAAAACCAAAAATAAAATTATCTCTTTCAAATCCAACCATGCCAATCACAGATTCAAGACCAAAATTATTATAATTTTTCACACCACGAATGTAAGGACCGAAAAGCAAATACTGCCCAGATTGTTTAGATATTTTATATCTGAATGTCGCACCAAGATTTAGTTCAGTATGTGGTCCTTGTACAAGGGCATTTACTCTCGGTTGAATCGCCATTCTTTCCGAAGTCTTGATAGAAGCCCCTGTATGAATACTCCATTTAGCACTTAAGGTATCAATCTTAATAACATTCTTGTCAATGATATCAGGTGTATTATAAAATGAGACATTCGGCTTATTTAAATGAAAATAGCCTGCCCCAATGTGAAAATTAAATGTTTTGCTAGGTGCAATGGAATAATAAAGTCCAATATTAACATCTGAATAAGCCCTATTATTGGGTGGTAATTGTTCACCCGTACCAAGCGTATAACCATCTATGGCATTAAATTGATCCTGAAAAGTAAGATCTTCGTAATTAAGTG
>Ga0209812_10000114_pt1 | contig 73511 bp, 65 predicted proteins | sample JI71714BDNA_FD_187502 | JGI IMG/M metagenome (GOLD analysis project Ga0209812, IMG submission 187502) | Wastewater effluent complex algal communities from Wisconsin, to seasonally profile nutrient transformation and Carbon sequestration -... | ecosystem: Engineered > WWTP > Effluent > Algae... | reverse complement strand
AAGAGGGAAGAAGGAAGAAGGAAGAAGGAAGAAGGAAGAAGGAAGAAGGAAGAAGGAAGAAGGAAGAAGGAAGAAGGAAGAAGGAAGAAGGAAGAAGGAAGAAGGAAGAAGGAAGAAGGAAGAGGGAAGAAGGAAGAGGGTTAACAATTGATAATTATTAATTGTTAACCCATTGATAATTATTAATAGTTAATTATTAATTATTAATTGTTGATTTATTGGCGATTAATAATTACCCATTACTATTACCTATTACCCATTACCTATTACCCATTACCCATTACCCATTACCCATTACCCATTACCTATTACCTATTACCTATTACCTATTACCTATTACCTATTACTCCTTTTTCAAAATAGCAATAACTTCCGCGCCATTCTCAAAAAAAGTTTCTATTTCAAAACGCAAATCCAGAATTTGCTTGACGGAAAAGAGAAAATCGAGAAACTCAAAAGAGCGCCAGACATGAAAATGGATGCTATAATCATCCTCAATCATTTGATTAACAAGTTTTTCGACTTCGGCGGGATCTTCAACTTTTTCCACCAATTTTACCCACTCTTCAAAATGTTCTTTTTTCGAGGATTCTGGCCCCTCTTGATAATCTTTTAAAAGATGTTCAAAAGATGTAAGACAACGAGGACTATCAAAAGAAAAACGCTGATCAGGAATTGCTAAATATAAAATTCCCCCGGATTTTAAAACTCTCAAAATATTGACAAGAGAAGTAATAGGATCTTGACAATGTTCGATAAAATGATTCGCGATCACAAAATCTTGACTAGAATCAGGGATAGTCGTTAAAAATTCTCCATTATCAATAATGTCAACTTCAACTAAATTTTCTGATGCTAATTCGGGATATTGCCATTTTAAATCAGCCGTTGTCATGCGATCGACATATTTCACCTTGGCGGTGTCAGGCACGGGTAAAGGGTTGTGTAAAGCACCTATTTCTATGCCATTACCTTCGAGACAATGATTAGCAAAATATTTACGAAATTCTAAACAAATATCTAGTTTATCTTCGGTGATTAACTGTTTTTCCCATTGTGCTATTGACATAATTTCACCTTCTTTGTCTCGTAAATTGCTGATAAATTATCCCACTTTTTGCTGATCAAAACAAGCGCGATCGCGTCCCCACCGAAAAGCGAAAAGAGAGAAGACATTACCCTAATAATTTATTTATCATAAGCGAAAATCGTGACAATAAATAAATTGAGAGAACTTGGCAAAGGCAACATGACCGAGTATAATCTCAGAGATTACCAAAGGATAGTCAGCTTGTCAATGCTTATTTGTCAAAATCCTGACAAATAGGAAACAAGAGGAAGTATATTGGTAAGCGGGTTCTTTTGGGAACCTTTGCCAATCAACCACGACTGAAGTCGTGAGGTATTTAATAACATGGAAAAAGCAAAAGCAAAAATAGATTATGAAGGGGCTTGGGATACTTATGCCCAGCAATGGCAACAAATTCATCCGGGGTTAGCTCATATCGGGGATGAATGGAAAGGAATTGGGGCAGGCGCGGCTCACTCTTTAGAAGAGTATGAGTTATTAATTGAAAGAGAATTTATTGCTCCCTATATTAAAAAAGAGCATACAGTATTAGAAATTGGCATTGGTGGTGGTAAAACCGGAGCTTTATTATTGAAGTATTGCGATCGCGTCATCTGTGCGGATATTTCCGAACAAATGTTAGCAGCAACAAAACAACGTTTAGGAGAAGAAAGAGTAAGTTATGTCAAACTAGATGGATTAACATTGAATAATATTGAACCAGGGTCGATCGATGTCTGTTTTTGTTATGATACAATGGTACATATCGAACCCGTTGATATCTTTAATTATCTGACGCAAATCCCCAAATTATTAAAACGCGATCGTCTATGTGTCTTTCATCATAGTAATACCATCAGTAAATTAGGATGGGAAAAATTTATCAGTGAATGGGATAAAAATTTATTAGGGCATCGAGATGGAACCGCGTTCTCGGTAATGACGGATGCTATTATGGAAAAATTTCTCACCCATTTAAACTATGAAATTATCCTCAAAACAACTGAGATAGTACCGCGTGATTGTGTTTGGATATGTCGCGCCCCTAGTCAGTCGTAATTCCTTGTGATAGGTAATGGGTAATAGGTAATGGGTAATAGGTAATGGGTAATTGACAGTTGACAGTTGACAGTTGACAGTTGACAATTATCAATTAATTGACTTACGCACTGCAAGGGCCGCATAAGGGTTTGAGCTTGTCGCTCAACGGAATCGCGTAATTTACACCGTGTGTAAGTCCTAAATTATCAACTGTCAACTGTCAACTGTCAACTGTCAACTTCCTTCTTCCTTCTTCCCTCTTCCTTCTTCCTTCTTCCTTCTTCCTTCTTCCTTCATTCTTAAATTATGAAAGCATTATTTTTGCATCCCAACTTTCCGGCTCAATATCGTCATATTATCACCGCGTTAGGAGCAGATCCGAATAATCAAGTAGTATTCGGAACCAAAAATGAACGACAAGAATGGAATATTCCAGGGGTAAAAAAAGCCATATTTAACCCTAGTAGAGATCCGAGTCCCCAAACCCATCATTATATTAGAGTATTAGAAAGTGCCGTTTTGTATGGACAAGCCGTATTTAGAATGGCTGAAGAACTAAAAAATCAAGGTTTTGTGCCTGATGTAATCTGCGGCCATTCAGGATGGGGGCCAACATTATTCGTAAAAGAAGCCTTTCCTAATGTGCCTCTTTTATGTTATTTTGAATGGTTTTATCAGACAAAAGGAGCCGATTCCGATTTTGATCCGGCCGAACCCTTAACCGTTGATGACATGGCGCGGATTCGTGTCAAAAATACCCCGATTTTAATCGATTTATATACCTGTGATTGGGGATTATCGCCTACTTATTGGCAAAGATCGCAATTTCCGCCAGAATTACAAACCAAAATTTCAGTTTTGCATGATGGGGTTGACACAGATTATTTTAAACCCAATCCAGGGGCAAAATTAGTATTACCCAATCTGGACTTATCAGGAGTGGATGAATTAGTAACCTATGTATCACGGGGCATGGAACCCTATCGAGGTTTCCCTGAATTTATTGAATCCTTAGCTTATTTGCAAGAAAAACGGCCAAATTGTCATGTAGTAGTAGTAGCATCCGATCGCGTGTGTTATGGAAAAGCCTTACCCGATGGACAGAATTATAAAGATTATATGCTCAAGAAAATCCCCCTAGATTTATCGCGAGTTCACTTTGTAGGTTCCCTGCCCTACGGTTTATATTTAAAAGTGATTCAAGCTTCCGATGTTCATGTATATTTAACCCGTCCCTTTGTGTTATCTTGGTCAATGATAGAATCCCTATCAACGGGTTGTTTAGTAGTAGGTTCCGATACGGCGCCCGTGCGAGAAGTAATCAAACATGGAGAAAATGGGTTATTAGCAGATTTCTTCTCACCCAAAGACATTGCCGATAGAGTTTGTGAAGTCTTAGATCATCCAACCCGGATGGCAGAATTGCGAGTGAAAGCCCGTGAAACCGTCTTAGAAAAATATAGTTTAGCTAAACTATTACCCCAACATTTACAACTGATTAAAGAAGTCGCGAATGGTAAAATGCCCCCTACCATTGGACGAGAACTTCAACGGTAGGAACACAGCAGGGACACGGTAGGGACACGGCAGTGCCGTGTCCCTACCCAAATTGGTATAAGATACAATTCAAAACACCCAAATTCTGTTTCCAAATAAATTAGACTAAAAATAGATGTCATCCAAAGAGGCTGGAATTGTGAAACCAATTCGCTCATTAGAAGATGCTTTAAATCGCTGTCAAGCAATGGGAATGCGTCTGAGTCGTCAGCGTCGTTTGATCCTCGAACTCCTTTGGGAGGTGCAGGAACACCTTTGCGCGCGAGACATTTACGATCGCCTCAACCAAAGCGGCAAAGAGATCGGACATACCTCTGTGTATCAAAACCTAGAAGCCTTATCCAGAGAAGGAATCATCGAATGTATCGAACACTCCGAGGGTCGTTTATATGGTAATATTAGTGATTCTCACTCTCATGTTAACTGTTTGGATACGGCTCAGATTGTGGATGTTCATGTCGAATTACCGCCAGAGTTAATCAAGCAAATAGAAAAACAAACAGGGGTTCGCATTGTTGATTATCGCATTGACTTTTATGGGTATCGCGACCTAGATTGCGAAACCAACAAAACGGTTTAACTATGTAGAGAGGACTTTCGGGGTGAAGTGGGGGTATTTCTGGGCCTATCGCGAAAAACCATGCTTAAATAAGTAAAAATAATTAACCTAGAAACATTCACCCTGAATGTTTCTGCATGAGTCCGACAACATAGCCCGAAACTTTTAGGTTGGAAAATCAAACATCCCAGTCCTTAAACGCCCTGGGAGAGTCCCCAGACAGGAAGAAAGATGACCACGCAATTTGACAAGTCCCAAACAACCACCGTATCAGAGCCCGCCTCTACGGAAGCCACAGTACCAGTAGGGGCGGTGCAAGAGTGCCCGCCCGAAAACTTCGTAGAGGAGTCTCCCCCATCACCACAAAAACCAGTAAAACCACGCGTAGGGGCAATCCCCCCGTGGTTGCCCTGGGGTTTGCCCTTTTTGTGGTTTATCGTGATCCTTGGATTTGGCGTGACGGGTAGTTTTGCCCTGATGTGGCTATTGAAAACCCCCCCGCCCCCGAATTGTCAGCAAGAGACTCCCTTAGTCTCCGATGGCGAAAAGCTTTATTGTCTCCAACAGGCAGCCAACTCTGGGAAGTTAGACAAAATCTTACAAGCGCTCGCGTTCGTCCAAAGTTGGTCCGCGGAAAATCCTCTTTATAATCAAGCTCAACAATTGAAGGAGGAATGGTCCAAGAGCCTTCTGCGCTTGGCCGGTGATAAGATTGAACAAGGGGATTTACAAGGTGCTCTCAAAATTGTCGCGAAAATTCCCAAGGATATTCCCTTTTATCAGAAGGAAGTGGAACCCACGATCGCGGGGTGGCGTAATAATTGGGATGAGGGCCAAAAGCTTTATGATAAGGCGATACGGGCTTTAAAGGACCAAAATTTAAGAAAGGCTTCTGACTATGTGCAAGCCCTTTTCCAACTCAATAATGTTTTTTGGGGAAGGAAGCGTTTTAATGAACTGGTTGAACAAATTGCCTTAGAAAAACAAGGTTGGCAACGTCTCAATGAGGCTAAGGCCTTGGCTAAGTTAGGTCGACCAGATAAACTGGGAGAAGCCATCGCGTTAGCCAATCAAATTCCGAAAAATCTTTATGCCCGCAAGGAAGCGGATGCCGAAATTTTGAATTGGAGTCGCACTTTAATCAAGATCGCGACACAACGCTTAAATGCGAAGGATCTGGGAGGCGGCATTGATGCTGCCAATTATATCCCTAGTTATTCTCTGCTCTACGCGGAAGCTCAAGATTTAATGCAATTGGGTCGCGCCCAGGCGGTAACATGGAATCAGTCCATTAATACCCCGATTTACGAACATATTTTTAATTTATTAGAAGGACAAGCAGCCGCGGGTCAAATTGTACCCGGCCGTCCTCTCTATCAACAGGCCCAAACTCAAATTCAAAATTTGCAAAGTCAGTATCCAGACTTATTGCGTTTACAAATGGCTAACGCGATCGCCAATATTGGTCAACCTTTTGCTTTCCAATTGGCGATCGACCAAGCCCAAATGGTTCCTCCCAAGGCTCCCCGGCGCATTCACGCGCAGACAATGGTCGCGATCTGGCGTAAGGACATTCTGCGTTTGGAAGATCAACCCTATTTATTATCGGCTCGTCAATTAGCAGAAAAGCAAACCGTTGCTGGTTTCCAAAACGCGATAGGGCAAGCTAGTTTAATTCGGCCAGGCCGTCCCCTTCGTATTGAAGCCCAAACTTATATCGCGCAATGGCGAAAACAAATCGAAATTGTCGAAGATCAACCCCTGTTAAATGACGCGATCGCGTTCGCGCAACAAGGTAATCTCAATGCAGCCATTGATAAAGCTTCTAAGATTAAAAGCGGTCGAGCCCTTTATCAAGAAGCCCAAGCCAAAAGCATAGAATGGGTGACACAATTACAAATTGCACAAGATAAACCCCTGCTGACGAAAGCTTCTGAACTCGCGTCCCAAGGAAATCTCTCCGAGGCCATTAATACCGCGGCTCAAGTTCGTTATGGCCGTGCATTGTATGATGAAGCTCAAGGCGCGATCGGTCGTTGGAGCTCCGAACGAGAAGCCCTATTAGCACCCCCTCGGCGCAGACAGGCTTCCGCACCGGAACCTCAATACGCGCCACCACCTCGTCAAGAGGAATACACTCCACCTCGTCAAGAGGAATACGCGCCACCACCTCGTCAAGAGGAATACACGCCACCTCGTCAAGAAGAATACGCGCCACCACCTCGTCAAGAGGAATACACGCCACCTCGTCAAGAAGAATACGCACCACCACCTCGTCAAGAGGAATACACGCCACCTCGTCAAGAAGAATACGCACCACCACCTCGTCAAGAGGAATATACTCCACCTCCTCAAGAGGAATACGCACCACCACCGAGAGAGGAATATACTCCACCTCGTCAAGAGGAACCAGCGCCACCACCGAGAGAGGAATATACTCCACCTCGTCAAGAGGCACCTGCACCTGAACCTGCTGCACCACCTGCTGCGCCTGCGGCTTCCACCCCTAGTCAACCCGCGACAACTCCTGATTCTAATGTTCTCCCTGAGTGATGACTACATCAGTTTTGCAACTGATCCTTATTGATCGTGACCCCATTTTTCGGTTGGGGTTTAACTTGGCTTGCGAACCTTTTCCTGACTTACAGGTTGTTGCTGATGTGGCAACGGGTTCGGAGGCTTTATCCCTTTTGGCCAATTTAGAGAGGGAAACAGATGGGGTTAAGCTGGATGTGGTGGTTTGGGATTTAGACTTTTCTGACTTAAAACTTTGTCAAGAGTTAAAAAGTCTCTATCCCAATTTACCCGTTTTACTTCTGTCTTACTCCTGTGAATTATCTCTTTTATCGGAGGCAAAAAAATCGGGAGTGAATGGCTATTGTCCCAAAGGAAGGGATATTTTAGAACTTTTACATGGGCTGCGTCAGGTTGTATCAAATCAAAGTTATTGGGATGTTAATCTGCCTGATTCTTCTCTAATTTCTTCGGTAAAACAGGAGAAAAAATCCCTCCATTATTCCTTTATTTATCCACAAAAATCCCGTCTTTCTCAGTTTTTTATATCGGGACTTGAGCAAATAGATCATTCTTTAGCTGAAGTGAGTGATACTTTACAAAATGCTTCAGATATCACGGATCAAATGATTCTCCAGGGACGAAAACGGGAACTTTTAGCCGCCCGTTGGCTTGTTCATAAATTTGCTATTTTAACAGATAAACAGGGAAGAGGGAACAGGGAACAGGGAACAGGGAACAGGGAACAGGGAACAGGGAAGAAGGAAGAGGGAAGAAGGAAGAAAGAAGAGGGAAATTTATCTCTGATTTCTGCTAGTGAGAGTGTTATTGATTTTTCTCGCAATAGCTCTAAGGATTTACAAAATTTACTGTTTGATGCCACGATCGCGCAATTTCAATCGGGATTAGAAAATTGTACGGGTTTTCCTGTGGAAATTGATATTTTACGTCGGGGTAAAAAACAAGAATTGCTTTATATTATTTTGCGTAAATTTGAGGTAATTCTTGATGAATTACGTTTTTCCCAAGTTCCGTTAGAACAATTATCCACGAAACGGATCACGATTTTACAAGATTTGTGGTCCGACTCCCTTTCCGAGTTTTTCGGAAAATATTATACTTTATCAGTACCGAGTAACAATAATAGCCCCTATCAGGAAAAAACGATAGAAATTGTCCCCATTTTATTGCGTGATCATACCATTGTTGAACAATCAATTTTAGCCAAAATTCCGGGTGTGGTAGATTTTCTCTCCCATTTACTCTTTGAAACTCCCTTAATGGTGGATAATTTATTATGGACGGTTAACACTCCTGAAGCCATAGCACGTTGCGAAATATTATTGCAAAATTTAGTCATTTCTCTGGCGAACGCGGTGATGCAACCTTTACTTAATAATTTTGCTGATACGGAAGAAATCAAACTAAATTTTTACGATCGACGTTTACTTTCTACGCGTGAAATCGAACGATTTCGTAATGATTTATCTTGGAAATATCGTTTAGATAATTATATTGGGGAACCGAAGGCTATTTTTGAAAGTCGTTTCTGGTTATTGATTTTAGCCGATCGCGGTATTGAAAGAGTCTCGATTTATGGGCCAAGAAATGAAGAGTTAAGGGAACTGGGGGGCTTAAAATTAGCAGTCACTTTAGTCTTAGAAACCAGAGACGCGATCGCGCCTCGTGTTCGTTCTTTTATTTCTTTTATGGGTACAGGAGTCGTAATTATCTTGACACAAGTGATCGGTCGTGGTATCGGTTTAATAGGTCGTGGTATTCTCCAAGGTATCGGTAATGCTTGGCAAGAAACTAAGGATAAAAGATGATACAATATAATAAATCAAAGAATTTGAGGAAAGGTTGAATTGAGATGAGTATTACGATAAAATTGAATGCTGATACCATTAATAATTTAGATTTATCTCCTGCTAAACATATTATTGATACTTGGTTACAAGAAGGCGCGATCGTGTCTCACGAACAAGAATTAACCATTGAAATAGACTTCCCGCGTGATCAGTTCGATCCTCGGGAATTATCAGAAATTCCCGAAATTCGATTATGGTTTATTCGCCTAGATGCCTCTTATCCTTGGTTGCCATTTCTGTTAGATTGGAAAGGGGGAGAATTAGCCCGTTATGTCGCGATGTTAGTCCCTCATCAATTTCATCGTACTGAGGGAATAAAATATAATCCTGAAGCCTTAGAAATTTTTTTAATGCACAAAATTTTTATTTTGACAGACTGGCTAAAACAACAAGGGATTTTTAGTCAATCTAAATTAAAATCCCTGTCTCAAATGTTAGGTTATGAATTAGATGATGGTTTTTTTGACATGATCGATCAAGTGAGCCTCTGAGGAGTAGGGACACGGCAGTGCCGTGTCCCTACTTTGTTTGCTTTGTTTGCGAAAAAGGGATGCTCCCTGTTGTCTCGACGCGATCGCACAAAGGCAAACAGAGCGAGAGCTTAATTTCACCCTAATAGGAACCCAAAACCCTTAACCTATAAATAGGATAAAAAACAGAAAATGAACCCGATTTTTTTAACTAGAAATACTTTGAACTAACCAAGTAAATTTGGCTTTAGCTAACATCATATTGTCAATCACACTGGGATTGATTTGAGCATTTTCTTCCCAGTTTGGATGATCGTGAGCTTCTTTAATTTGATTATCATCAGCATAACCTAAAAGTCTCACTGTGCCACGCATTCTATCAGATAGACATAAAGAAATACCGTGATAAAATCGAGAAGCAAACCCCAGATCCTCTTGAAGTTTTTTAGTTAAATTCATACGGGAAATAGCTAAAACTTCCGTTTCCGCAATTGCCTTGACTGTTGCCAAAGGTGGACGATCATCAATAAAAGAAATTTCTCCCACAATTTCACCATGAGAAATTCTCGCCAATTCCTTATCGCCATCTTCCGAAGAAATAAAGACACTCAAAAGACCACTTAAAACAATATAAAGAGCATCTATTTTTCGTCCTTCTGAAATTAAAATCATGCCGGACTGTAATCTTTCTTTTTTACTTTTTCTCACAATCCAATCTAAGTCAGAATTATTCAATTCTGCTAAGAAAATAAACAGAGATTGTTGACGATTGTTGAGCAACATATTTTTTTAATTCCTATCCATTCAACTGAGGACACTTTATTTAATAGATGAACCCGGATCGGATAAAAACAAGGCATAAAAACAACAATAATGGATAATTTATCTTGGGATAAAACATATTTAGTTTCGTATGTTTTGCCGCGCGATCGCGCGGAACAAGAATAATCCTATTGCCTTCTCTAATGACCTTAATAACGACTTCCCACAGGAAATATGGGTAAGCAATACGACTGGGGCTTTGTCAGGTCAGTCAATTTTACCTGTACAGACAACAGAGTAGAGTTTCGGGTTTCAGGTGCTTGGGTTTCCACAATTTTGCGATTAACCTAAAACCTAAAACCTAAAACCTTAACAGGGCTGGCAATAATTACCATATCACTATCCTATCAAGTTGACTTAAGAACTTTTGTAATAGTTTCTGGTAATTCCAGGGAATTTAACTCCTAAGTTGCCAAAGTTGTTTCCCAAGAACGAGGTTGGGGTAAATTCCAAAATTCTTGATCCAGAATTGACTGGGCTAATAAGCGACGATAAAGATTACTTAATTGAATAGCCGTCCCCGTCCAACTAAACTTTTCTGTCACTCTCGCGGAAGCTTGTTTTCTTAACTTCCGTGCCCATGATTCATCTCCTAAAATGCGATCGATCGCCGCGGAAAAAGCGTCAATATCTTGGGGTGGAACTAATAAACCCGTTTCTTCTGGTACAACTGTAAATTTTAACCCCCCTACATTAGACGCAACAACGGGAGTACCACAGGCCATTGCTTCAATCGCAACCAGTCCAAAAGGTTCATAGAGACTGGGAACCACACAGACATCGGATGCCGTGTAATATAAAGGTAAAACATCGTGATCTAATGTACCTGTAAATAGGGTCTCAGAAGTTAATCCTAATGTTTCCACTAATTGGATCATACGTTCTTTTTCCTGGTCTTCGGGTTGTTCTGGATCGTTGCCTCCGGTTAAAATTAAACGGAAATTACCCTTAGTTCTCGCTTGACACATCGCGACAGCTTTGACTAAAGTTTCCACACCCTTACGGGTATCAAAGCGTCCCACATATAAAACAATTTGCTCAGTTTCACCTAAACCCAATTGTGCCCGCGCTTCGGCTTTGGGCATAATACGAAACTTATCAATATCTGTACCGCAGGGTATTACTTCGATCCGACCTTCAGATGATACTAATTCTCTGAGAGTTTCCTGTTCTTGGGGACTGGTAGCAACCACACAGTTAGCTTGTTCTAAAATTTGTTTTTCTAAAGTTAAGCGTGTTTGGGCAATGGCAGGTCTTTTTTTGCGTGACGGATATTCCAGTGCGGCTAAAAAGTGATAGGTATGAACTAATTGAATATTATGAGATTTTTGTAACTCTAAACCCGCCCAAGCTGATAACCAATCATTGGTATGAACTAAAGGGTAATTCGTGCCTTCTTTCGTTTGAAATTTATGAAAAGCCTCTAAAAATTCGGGCATATATTCAAACAATTCGTCCCGCGCAATAAAGTTTTGGGGACCTGCAAGGAGACGGATCGTGCGACAATGAGGGGAATGTTGAACAATCCCCAAGTCATCAGGATTAGTTTTGCGGGTAAACATATCTACCTGCCATCCTAATTTGGCTAAGGCTTCTCCTACTTGACGCACATAGATATTTTGACCACCCGCGTCTTGACTGCCCACTGGAGCCGCGGGATCGCCATAATCAGAAATTAACGCGATCGGTTGTCTTCTTTGCCCCTTGAAACCAGAAGATTTAAGAATGCCTTTGGCCGAATTAGGAATTGATGAGGGCCCCGATAAGGATGGGGCTTCTTTAGCTTGGGTGTTTTGAGGTGGTTGATTCATTTCTGACATTTTTAGGTTTTCCTTACTATTTTAACAATTATTTTATTACTTACCCCACTATGATACGGTCATCCGGTTGACACCCATACGGATCTCACTCTTGAGGCGTTTTTATTTGGGGACTGAGGGGACGCGATCGTGGACTCTTTCTAGGACTTAGGCAGAAACAGTTTCAGATTAGAGTATGATCAACTGTATCTGCATAATTAATACTAAAATTATGTCTAAATTTCTTGTTTATCGAATTTTTTATGTCCCTGTTCAGTAAGCAGAAAAAAACCTTAGTATATGGGGTAGCATGGACTTTAGTTATTCAATAAAAAACGTTAATTTTCATCGGAATTATTCTGACATCACCAGTTCGGTAGAGCCTGTTTTTTTCTTTAATGTTAATCTGTTAATTCATCAGCAGATGCCACTTAATTTATTTAATGAAAATAGACCAAAAACATCACTACCTAAGTAGTACCCAAAAATATCTAACCCTATCGGGTAAATTTTCTTCCCTAAAGCAATTATACTACAACGGATAAAAAGACAATAGGCTGTAAAAAATCTTTACAATTGACCCAAAATGAATTAAATTGAGAGATGACATTAGTTATCTGAAATTTACTATGAGTCTCACTGCCAAAATTCTCTCACAACTTCCGGGTAATGCCTTAGAAGGATTAAGAAATTGCGATCGCGTCTGGGAAAGTATCAGAGAAAATAACGGGATTACTCCTGAAGCGATCAGCGAAAGTGAGGAACTTTTAGAAACCGTTGATTATGATATTATTATCAGTGGTGGAACTTTAGGAATTTTAATGGCTTCCACTTTAGTCATGCAGGGTTGGCGCGTGGCTTTAATTGAACGAGGGATTTTGCGGGGGCGCGTGCAGGAATGGAATATTTCTCGCCCTGAGTTAAAAACTTTTTGCCACTTAAATTTGTTAACCGAAAACGAATTAGAAGACGCGATCGTAACAGAATATAACCCAGCCCGGATTAGTTTTCCCAATAGTCCAGATATCTGGGTAAAAGACGTTTTAAACATCGGAGTCGATCCCGTTTATCTCCTTGAAACCATCAAAAATAAATTTATCGCATCCGGCGGTAAACTATTAGAAAATACCCCCTTTGAAAGTGCGACAATTCACCCCGATGGAGTCTTGGTAAAAGTGAAAAATACCCACCTTGGAGGCGAGTTAAAAACCAGATTATTTATAGACGCGATGGGGCATTTTTCCCCGATTGTCAAACAAGCCAGAAAGGGACAAAAACCCGATGCTATTTGTTTAGTAGTGGGAACCTGTGCCAAAGGATTTCCTCAAAATGAAACCGGAGATTTATTTGCCTCATTTACCCCCATGCAAAATCAAAGTCAATATTTTTGGGAAGCCTTTCCCGCGCGAGATGGCCGAACCACTTATCTATTTACCTACATTGATGCTGACAAAAATCGCGTGAGTTTAGAATCATTTTTTGAAGACTATTTTCGCCTATTACCCGAATATCAAAATGTCGAATTAAATCAATTAGAATTTCTGCGAGCCCTTTATGGTTTCTTCCCCTGTTATCGTCAAAGTCCCTTGAAAACACCCTGGAATCGTCTTCTTTTTGTCGGTGATAGTAGCGGCAGTCAATCTCCTTTAAGTTTTGGAGGTTTTGGTGCAATGGTGCGTCATTTACCCCGTTTAACTCAAGGTATTCACGAAGCATTAAAAAATGATCTCTTAGAGCAGAAAAATCTCGCGTTATTACAACCCTATCAACCCAGTATTTCCGTTACCTGGTTATTTCAACGCTCCATGAGTGCGGCAATTGATCAAAAAATAGATCCTAATCAAATTAATCAATTACTAACAGGTGTTTTTCAGGTAATGGAAAAATTAGGGGAACCCGTCCTTAAACCATTTTTACAAGATATTGTGCAATTTACCGCGTTATCGAAAACTCTTTTCTTGACATCGATCACTCAACCATTATTAGTCATAAAAGTTGTGCCACAAGTGGGCTTAGTGAATCTCATAGATTGGATGATTCATTATATAAATTTAGGGATTTATAGCAGTTTATCTCCCTGGGAAAAAATATTAAACTATTGGATCAAAAACTTACCTCCTCAACAACAATATTATTATCACCGTTTATTAGAAGCATGGCGTTATGGTGCGGGCAAAGATTACGAATTGTAACACTCCGCTCATTTGTAGAGTAAGGTGACAATAAGCGAAAACCCATTACGCGAGCATCCCCTTTTCGTAAATAGCTAAGACATCTTGCGGAATGTAGGATGAAACCCTATTTTCATCAGAAGTTTACCATCTGGATCTGGTGATCACCACAGGCTCAGTAAAGTTTGAGTTTTTCGAGCCGGAATCAAGAATTGTCCTCTAAGTCTATTAGACAACGAATTATGCAAGAGGTGTATTGTGTGCTATAGGTTTCCTTTTTGTCCCCCTCCTAAATTTTCTCCATTAACCACAAAGATACTAAGACACAAAAATGAAGCGAAGAAATCCCCAAGCTCCCCTTTTTCCTAAGCCTTTTTTCTTCGTGTTTTTGTGCCTGGGTGGTGAGATATTGTCTCCTCTGGTATCTCTTTTTGTCCCCCTCCTAAATTTTCTCCATTAACCACGAAGACACTAAGACACCAAGGGTGAGTTTTCCCTCATTTTCAGCTTAACTAATGAAGCGAAGAAATCCCCAAGCTCCCCTTTTTCCTAGGACTCTTTTCTTCGTGTCTTCGTGTCTTGGTGGTTATATATTAGATATCTTGTACAATTATGAAAGATAGCTCGAATAACCTTGACGGGATTGGGATAATAAGGGCTTTGCCGCACCGATTGAGTCAAACCCTGCTTAGTAAAGGATTCTATGGTAATTCCGCAAGAGGTGTCTACTGGGTTTGCCTCCCCTGTTATCACAAACGTCAAGATCAGAGGAGATATCTCCTCCTGATGAGCGACTTTTTGTAAAGGGAGCTCTATCCTCCCACGGCTACAGTTTTTTTGTCTGAGGGAAACGATAAAAATTGAGAGAGAAACCGGGTTTCTTTTTGTGTAACAACCTGCTATAATAGATAAGTCCTACCCAGGTTAAAGTTAATCCATTAATCCCTATGGCTTACACGGCATCTCCTCCCAACGAACCCACTCAAACTAAAATTATTCATAGTGATTATCGTGATCTGGATGTTAAGAAATTAACGCCCTTGATGCAGCTTTATGTAGAGATTAAAGAAAAATATCCCCACGCGTTATTATTATGTCGAGTCGGTGACTTTTTTGAGTGTTTTTTCCAAGATGCCGTGACAATTTCCCAGGAGTTAGAATTAGTTTGCACCAGTAAAGAAGGGGGTAAAGAAATTGGTCGCATTTCGATGACGGGTGTCCCCCATCATGCTGTTGAACGTTATACAGCATTATTAGTAGAAAAAGGTTATGCTGTTGTTATTTGTGATCAAGTCGAAGATGCCGCGATCGCGGCCAAAGAAGGCCGTCAAGTTAAACGAGAAATTACACGAATTTTAACACCCGGTACTTTAACAGAAGAGGGAATGTTAAAACCGCGCGCGAATAATTTTTTAACCGCGGTTGTGATCGCGAGCGATCATTGGGGATTAGCTTATACTGATATTTCTACAGGGGAATTTTTTACCACACAATCAAGTAATTTAGAGCATTTAACTCAAGAATTAATGCGGTTACAAGCCGCGGAGGTTTTATTTCCGATTAATGCACCCGACTTGGGTAAAATGTTACGCCCTGGGGAAAAATCACGGGATTTACCAGAGTGTTTACCCCCTTCTTTTTGTTATTCTTTACGCTCCCAAATTCCTTTTATGTTGGGGGAAGCAAAATCAAGATTATTACAAAAATTTAAAGTGCGATCGCTCGAAGGCATGGGCTGTGAAAATTTACCCTTAGCCGTAAGAGCCGCAGGCGGTTTATTAGAATATCTGGATGAAACCCAAAAAGAAACTTCAATCCCCCTCCAACCTTTACGCACTTATATCATTACCGATTTTTTAATTATTGATCATCAAACTCGACGCAATTTAGAAATTACTCAAACCGTGCGAGATGGCACTTTTCATGGTTCCTTATTATGGGCAATTGATAAAACCTCTACAGCAATGGGCGGACGCGCCTTACGTCGTTGGATATTACAACCTTTATTAGAACTTAAAGGCATTCGTGCTCGCCATGATACCATTCAAGAATTAGTAGAAGATAGCAATTTACGGGAAGAATTACAACAAGTTTTACGTCAACTTTATGATTTAGAAAGATTGAGTGGGCGGGCGGGTTCAGGCAGTGCCAATGCACGGGATTTAGTCGCGTTAGCTGATTCTTTAGAAAGATTACCTTTATTAGCAGACATCGCATCTCAGGGGAAAACTCCCTATTTAAAAGCCATTCAAAAAGTACCGCCTTTATTAGAAGAATTAGGTCAAAAAATCCATTCCTCTATTGTCGATGAACCCCCTATTTCTATTAAAGAAGGGGGGGTAATGCGTCCGGGGGTTAGTGCTTTATTAGATGAAATGAGGGATATGGCCTCTGGCGATCAACAATGGATCGCGAATTTAGAAGCTAATGAACGAAAACGCACGGGTATTCCTACTTTGAAAGTCGGATATAATAAGTCCTTTGGTTATTATATTAGTGTGACTAAATCCAAAGCTGATCAAGTTCCTAAAGATTATATTCGTAAACAAACGTTAACGAATGAGGAACGATTTAGCACTGAAGAATTGAAAGAAAAAGAGGTGAGAATTTTAACCGCGAAAGATGATTTGAATCAATTAGAATATGATCTTTTTGCCAAATTACGCGAGGAAGTCGGTGGCTACGCGGAAGAAATACGTCATGTTTCGCGCGCGATCGCGGCTGTCGATGTGTTATGTGGTTTCGCGGAGGTAGCAATTTATCAAGGGTATTGTCGTCCCTTAATGGCAGAAGGCCGAGAAATTAAGATTATTGAGGCGCGTCATCCCGTGGTAGAGAAGTCTTTACCCCCCGGTTTTTTTGTGCCTAATTCTGCCTTTTTAGGACGCGAAGAAGAGGGGACAAAACGGCCAGATTTAATAATTTTAACGGGACCAAATGCCAGTGGCAAAAGTTGTTATTTACGACAAATTGGGTTAATTCAATTAATGGCACAAATGGGGAGTTTTGTCCCCGCGAAAGCGGCTTCTTTGGCGATTTGCGATCGCATTTTTACTCGTGTAGGAGCCGTCGATGATTTAGCGACAGGGCAATCGACATTTATGGTAGAAATGAATGAGACGGCGAATATTATTAATCACGCGACACCGAAATCATTAGTTTTATTAGATGAAATTGGACGAGGCACTGCGACATTTGATGGATTATCGATCGCGTGGTCCGTCGCGGAGTATTTAGCAACAGAAATTCGCTCCAGAACAATTTTTGCCACCCATTATCACGAATTAAATGAGTTAGCCTCGATTTTAGATAATGTCGCCAATTATCAAGTTACTGTGAAAGAATTACCCGATCAAATTATCTTTTTGCATCAAGTACAACCGGGTGGTGCTGATAAGTCTTATGGCATAGAAGCAGCGCGGTTAGCCGGTTTACCTAAATCCTTAATCGATCGCGCCCGCCAGGTAATGACACAAATTGAGAAACATAGTAAAATCGCGATCGGGTTAAGAAAGGGGATTAAAAAAGAAGAGAAAAATGACGATGCTCCGGCACAATTAGATATTTTTGATGATGAGTGAAATGGGTGGGCTTCCCGGTTTTATGGCTCTGGGAAGACGCGATATCCATGTCAAGCACAACAATACCTTCGTCTACAGAGCGGGCACGGGCAGGGCTGTTTCATTCTAAAATTTCTTGACTTCTCTAAGCCTTGTGCCAGGGAGAGGCTTTGGAAAGACAAAGATGGAAAATTGGGTAGTCCTGCATAAATACAATTAGGTTTTAGGGACTGTCTGTAGAGATGCATTATAATGATGGATAAAATACCAGATCGCTCAGAGATGATTTGATAACTTTTTAGAAAAAGAGAGAACTTTTCGTCCTAGTCTCGATATTCTTTGTCTCTTTTCTAATAACAGTTTATCAATTAATTGTTTTTGAGCATCTGAAATGGGTTGATGTCGTGGATTTTCCACCAACTGTCGCTGACAGTTTTGACATTTATATCGTTGTTTCCCATAGTAAGTTTTACCATTTAATACGATTTTCGTTCCTTGGCATTTGGGACAGATTAGACTCATACCAAACCTTATCATTACAATGCACCACTACCCCACCTTTGAGGGGAGCATGAGCGAGTGGAAAGGTTCAAAGGCTATGTGAACAAGCATCTAATCGGATCGTGAACTGTGGGTACTATCAAGGGGAGGGAATCCCCATAGGATGATCAGCGTAAGTAGAGTCAACAGTGAAGCAAATCGGGGCAAGGGTCAAATTAGCGATCGCGCAGTGGAAACAGAGCAATGTACGGCAAGTTTTGCGACATCGCGATGCCTGTTTGAACGGTGTATTTACAGACCGCGATATGGCAAGTAGAAATGCTTATTCTGAAACTGGGATGCACCCTGAAATCTTGATCTGATTACCCCCCTACAGTTCTCGTTGCTAGGTCCTAGCAACAAGTGCAGGCTTCACCTGCTGCCAACCGGAGGCTCGGTCTCCGGTTGGCGTTCCCAGAGCGAATCTGGGAACGAGGGGAACGGGGGGAATTTTGGCGAAGGTATTGCTAGTAAAAACCCAGTTTTTATTGAAAAAAGCGTTCTCAAAAAATACCCACAGTGTGGATAGAATTTGCCCAAAGCCTTAGCAGAGCTATTGTGTAGCCACTAAAAATCTCAAAAATAGCTGATTTTAAGGGCCGATGGTCGTTCTTCTCCCTTGACTAATTTTCAAGGATAAATATAATAGACTTCATCCACCTGATAGATGATGCGATCGCGTTCCTATTCCCTCGTTTGTCAAAAACTAAATATGGTAAGTCGCAATAGATTAGATGTGGCCAGTATGACGACGAATCTCCTTCGTCATTACTCTGATCAAGCTACTCGTTTTGTTTCAATTCAGCTAATTGAAGGGGATCAAAAATATATTTCGCCAAGGAAAGGGTTTTCCTGCGCTTATCGTATACAACAGGGTGGGGAATCCTGCTCTCAATACGCTAAACGTCAAATTCAGAAACGAGGATTACTTAACGCGATCGCTCTTGTTGGCCGAAGGTTTCAAGCTTGTAAAGCGGCTGGCCTTACCCTTCAAAGTCGTGCTTACTCTGTTGGCAATCAACGGTATTTGATAGGTACTATTCGGGGTAAATATATTGTTGCTAAAGCCGATGGTGGTGACTGTGCAACTGCGTGTTCAGGCTGTGTTGAAGTAACAGCTTGTTGTTATTACTGCTCTGGCGATAATCCAGATAATCGAGATACCTCTTTTTAATAATAAGCTCCTGATTTCCTATTGATCCCAAATTAACCAAGGAGAGAATGATGGGTGTTCAAGTTTCTACCATTAATCTTGGCAAGCCGGTTAACCGAGAAGCAATTGGCAATGAACTGGCTGAATGGTTGCTTCAAAAGCATCAGTTCAAAATCCTTCACCAAGGATGGGAAGACGCTGGAAAAGAGGGAAAAAAGTATGTCGTGGAGGTTGAGCAGACAGGATTCTTCCGAGTAGTCTCTGGCTTGGTGTTTTAGTACCAAGTTGAACTCAGACAAACCGAAAATTCCATTGTTGCTCTTGTCGATGATGGTGATATCCGAAAACCGGTAGCAGGTTTAGGTGTAGCTTTGTTAGTTGCATAGCCGGCACTAATTACTGCGGGTGCTGGTATGTTTACCAGTGGTCAGTTTCGCCAGACTATCCTTTCTCAAATTGAAAAAATCGCGAAGTCTTAAACTGGATAGGCAACTTTTGGTCAAACTCAATTTAACGTGAGGTTACATCTTGAATCATTGCAATTACTACGGAATTGATTGTGGAACCACAAACTGGCGGATTTTTCAGTTCAATGGTTCAGATCCATCTCAATCTCCACAACCTTTATCTCTAACAATTTTCGATTCAGCCCGACATTGTTTGTCTAGTGCTTTATTGTTAGATGAAAATCAGAAAATTTTAGCTTGCGGAGAAAGAGCTTATGAGGAAATAACTAACGATGACTTATATAGGGGGGCCAATCTATTTGATGCGTTTAAACTCTGTTTTGGGAACGATCAAACTGTTGTAGCATCTGACCCAAATAGACGTTACACTCACCAAGAAGCATTAAGCCATACAGGAAAACTGCTCTCAAAAGTAGTAGAGCGACTCCAAGAGGAAAAGCCTAACTGTTTAGCAACTAATAACCAGTTTATTTTTACTCACCCCGTACATTGGGGTAAAAGCAAAAATAATGGCGAAATTGAAGGAGAAACCCTCAATAACTTTGCTGTAACAATCCGAGCTTATTTTCCCGATAAACTGCACTGTAATATCCATTTAGTCCCGGAACCAGAAGCAGCTTTGATTAGTTTAGTTCAGACTAAACAATTGCAAGAATTGGTAAAGGGATATACTCTGATTGTTGATATTGGTGGTGGCACTACCGATCTGGTAGCAGGACACTGGACATCAGGGGGTTTACAGGATATTCGCTATTTCGGTGCAGGTTATGGGGGAAATCATTTCGATCAACTAATTGCAGATACTATTGCTGATAGGTTTAATTTAGATGAATCGCAGAAAATATCATTAGATCGACAGTTACGTTATTACGGTCGCAAGTTTAAGGAGAATTTGAGCCAACAAGCCCGAATTAATTATAATCAGCCTGTTAATTTGACTGTATTACTGGCTTCTCCTAAAGAAAAAAATGTTCTGCGTCAAGCTATTAGTTTGACTTGTGCCGAATTTGAGCAAATAGGGACTGAAGGCAAAAAATATTTGCAGCATTCTCTGTTAGCGTCTCTGGCAAAAATGGAGTTAAATGCAGGGGATATAGGTCAAATTATTTTAGTAGGTGGGGGAGCTAGATTATTTATCGTACCGAATATTTTGCGAGAAATATTTGGGGATTCAGTTCCTATTATCTATGGAGATCCTCCAGAATCTACTGTCGCTAGAGGTGCTGCTTTATGGGGAGTGCGCTCAAAAAGACTCCAAAAATTATTAAGTAAGGAAGAAATAACCATGAGTTACAAAACAGAAGTCAAAGGATTCATCAACAATTTAGCTAGAGTTAACCAAGCGCGACATGAATTTGCCGGCTACCTCGGTCGTACAGCCAGCATCATCCAACAGGCAGAGTTAGAAGGTGATAAAACCTCTGGACAGCTTGGTCTTGCTAGAGACATTGAAGACTTGAATCTGGCTAGCAAAAACTTAGAGCGAGGTGTATTCCGGCTCATGGTTTTAGGGGACATGAAGCGGGGGAAAAGCACTCTGCTGAATGTGCTGTTGGGTAAAAAGTTATTGCCCAGTGCTGTAAATCCCTGCACGGCATTGCTTACGATTTTGCGTTTCGGCCACCAAGAAAAAGTAACGGTTTACTTTAAAAATGGCAAGAAAGCCGAACAGCTAACTTTTGAAAGCTTTACGCGGCAGTACACAATTGACCCGAAAGAAGCCAAACGTCTGGAAGCAGAAAAAACTCAGGCATTTCCTGATGTTGACTATGCAGTGGTAGAGTATCCTTTACCCCTGCTAGAGAACGGCGTAGAAATTGTGGACAGTCCGGGTCTAAATGACACAGAGGAACGCAACGAGTTAACTCTTGGTTACATTAACAACTGTCACGCGATCCTGTTTGTTCTCAGTGCCACACAGCCTTGCACTAAGGAGGAGCGTCGCTATTTAGAAAACTACATCAAAGGTCGGGGGCTGAGTGTTTTCTTTCTGATTAACCGCTGGGATGAGTTGCGATCGCAGGTTTTCGATCCCAACGATCCTAATGAAGTCAGAGAAGCAGAAGAGCAGCAGCGCCAAGTTTTTGAATCAAATCTGCACGAATACTGTCTGGTTGATGGCAGCGATCTCTATGACGAGCGAGTGTTTGAGATTTCGGCGCAAAACGCCTTACGGCAGCGGATACAAAATTTGCCTCTTGACGGCACTGGCTTGCCAGAATTTATGGGGGCGCTCAACACTTTTTTGACGAAAGAGCGGGCTGTTTCTGAATTTCGGCAAGCTAAAACTTTAGTGCGCCAAACCTACAAGCACACACATGATACTGTTGAGCGGCGCATTCCTCTGCTGAGTCAAAGTGTCAGCGAATTGAAACAGCGAATTCAGTCGGTTGAACCTGAATTCAGAGCACTGAATGATATTCTCCACAAATTTAAGGACGAAATTATAACCACGCGCGATCGTCGGGCTAGTTCCGTCGCCAGTTCCCTGCGATCGCACATTGCTAACTTGGATCAAACGTTTGAAAGCGATTTTAAACCTTACCAGCCACAATTGAAGTTTGTTGAGTTCTTGCTTAAAGGGAAACGCCAAGAGTTTGCCCACAACCTCGAACAAGCGTTCAAGCAATACATCAACGATAAAATCTCAGCTTGGAGTCTAACTGCTGAACGCGATATTAAGGAAGCCTTTTTGCAGTTAGCTGTCAGCGCCAGCGAGTACGGATCGTCCTACAGCCGAGTTACAGACAGAATTACGGCCAAGCTAACAGGTCAAAATCTGAGCTTGAGCGAGAGTGCGAATCCTGAAGATCGATCCCCCGGATGGGCTAAATGGGCTGCTGGAATCACTACTTTATTAATGGGTGATTTTGTTGGCTTGGGTATGGCGGGAGCAGGAGTTTTTAATTGGAAAAGTATTTTGGGCAATCTAGCTGCAATCATTGGTGTAAATGCTGCTCTTTATGGTGCTTTTCATGTTTTTTTGGGGCCAGTGGGTATAGTCTTGACCGGCCTGGGTGCAGGGCTGGCACAAGGGGAATTGGCTCGGCGGACATTGGTTAAGACGATGAAAGAGCAGATGAAAAAACAGTTACCTGAAGTTGCTCGGCAACAGTCCACAGCAATTGAAGGGGAAGTGAAAAAGCTGTTTGATGACTACCGCGAAGAGGTCTGCCAGCGTATTAGCGAGGATATCGCATCCCAGCAGGACGAACTAGAAAAGCTGGTGCAACAAAAAGAAAGCCATGAAATCAACCGCGAAACAGAAATAGCGCGTCTGAACCGTTTGGAGAGTGATGTTTATTCTCAGTGGCAAGAGATGGAAACTGCATACGACCAGCTAACAGGGCAAAAAGGTTGAAATTGGCTATTTGGATTGGATAGCCCAACCTACTATTCACCCTCTTGCCTGGTTTCACGTTTACAAAAAGTTGCTATGAAAATTACCGACAGTCTTTTATCTACCTCTGAGCTACTAGAGCGAAATGGGAATTTCCAACTCGTTCAAGATGTCAGGTCTGTTTGCGAGCATTTTGGGAATCCGACTTTTCGAGTTGCCGTGTTCGCACCTTTCAATCATGGTAAGTCAACCCTGCTCAATGCCTTATTGGGGAATCGCACATTGCCAGTGAAACTTATCCCCACCACTGGTACTGCTATCAGTATCAAGCACGACCGCGAATTGCACGTTCGGATTGTCACCTCAGATGGGTCAGAAACCCAGGCAAAAGGAACAGAAATTTTGGAAAAATTCGCTGTCCTCGATGGTGACAGGCGTATGCGAGAGGACGTGGCCACGGTTGAAGTTTTCTGCCCTTATCCTTTGCTGGCAAGGGGTGTGGAACTAATCGATTTGCCTGGAACAAATGATATGGACGCACAGGACAGTCTAGTTTACAGTCAGCTTTTGGCTGTAGATTTGGTTATTCAGGTACTAGATGCTCGCAAACTTTTTACGCTGGAGGAGGTCAATCATCTTCAAGAATGGCTGCTTGACCGGGGTATCAATACAGTGATATTTGTGGTCAATTTTTCAAATTTACTAACCATTGAAGACCAAAAGGAGGTAATGTCTCGCGCTCGATATATAGCTTCTGAGTTCCGGGCGAATTTACCGAGCAATATAAGCAATTTGTATCGAGTTGATGCTTTACCGGCTTTACGAGCTAGACTGCAAGGCGATGCTGCCCAAAGCCACAGAACCGGCATATTAACGTTAGAATCGGCTCTGCATGACATTGTTGAGGTTCTGTCTCAGCAAAGGAACGAGATTCGTTTACCGCGAGTAGTGGCGGTTGCGAGACAAGTTAAGGAACGCTTGGAAGTTTTAGAGCAGGAAATTAATGCTGAGGTGCGAGTTTTAGATCGCGATCGCAACGCTGAGATTGAGCGAGGTAGAAAAGTAGCAAATCAGCTTCAAAAAACTTTTGATGTCCGAGTTCAGGGTTTGATTGATTGGCTCTCCCCAGACAAGTTTGTAGAAAGATATCGAGATGAGTGCCTTAATGCTTTGTGCGAAGACCGACTTCATGATTGGCTAAACAACACATTGAGAGAGGCACTTGTAGAACGTTGGGAATTCGCCGAAAAAGTGATAGATGAAGCCTGTTACACCCTTGATCGCGCTAAACCAGAAGAGGTGGATATTTCACTGCCTGATTTTCCCGAAATCGATTTCCCCAGCCAACCTGCGGGGTTAGATCAGTCGAGTGGTAGCGGCTGGGCGGCGCTTGCCGGCGGTATTGCTGGCTCAGTTTTTGGGCCTTGGGGTGCTGCGGCTGGTGCTGCTTGGGCGTTTTCCGCTACAGAGGAATCAGCCAGAAAGAAAAAGGAACAGATAGAAGCCAACTATCACTCTCAAGTTCTGTCTGCCTGTAAAGCTGCTGTTGAAAAATACCTGAGAAGCTTTAGTAAGGCGGTGCTTGACAAAATTCCAGAGTTCAAAGGCAGCACCCAGGATGTGTTCGCTTTTTACCCCCCTAAAGAATCATCAGAAATTCGCAGCAAACGCAAGTTGTTAGGGAAATTCCAGGCTGCTTTGAATGACTTTGACAAAGAACTGAGAAGGTTAAGCTAGCTGACTCTGAGAAAATTACTATGAATCAAGACATCGCAATACAATTAAGCACCACTCAACCTCCGTTTTCGGCTATTGAACAAGCCGATGAAATGTCTCTGTCACTGCTGTTTAGTTTAGGACGCTATTACTTAGATGCTCCGATTAGTCCTAACATCTGGAAGATTAATAAACCAACAACCCTCTTAGAAACACCACACTTTCTCTTGCTAGAACAGGTAGGTAATCCCGTAGGTAGTGCTAACCAACAACCGTTAACAGCCTTGCAAACAGCCTTATCAGCTTGTCATGTACCCGGACAATATTCCCTAATTTTTATCGTCACCAGTGACGGAGTGCAAAATCGAATATATTTTGGGGTACGCGGTCATAGTTCCACTCACAATTCCTATCAATTTGTAGAAAACCTGGGAAATTTTCTCCAAGGAAATTGGCCAGGAACTAGGCTGAGACGATGTAATAATCAAGAATCACCACTTATCACCAGTCTGCATAATATGGATTATGCTGTTGCGCTCACAGGTGTCCCTTCTCTCAAACCAGGGGATGGACAAGGCTACCCGCAAACTTTAGACCGTCTCATGCGGGGAATGAGAGGGAAAAAGTTTGCTTATGTTGTCATTGCTGAACCTGTTAACAGAACCGAAGTTGATGGGGTGATTTATCAATGTCGCAATTTACTAGGTTTGGTACATTCTCTGACTAAAATGAATCTTTCCTTAGCAGAGACAGAGGGAACAAGTGAAAGTACCAACTCTGGTGGCAGTAAAGGTAAAAGTATCAGTAGCATGAATACAGATTTAACTACCAGTTTATTACTGGGAGCAAACGGATTAGCTGATATTTTTCCCCCCGCTGGATTATTAGCAGCTTTTGCGTCAGTGGGTTTACCTTTTTTGAGTTCTAAATTGGGCTGGCAACAAACACAATCGGATAGTGAAAATTATAATTGGGGTAATAGTTTCAGTAAAAATTTTAATCTTTCTCGCACAATCGGTCAAGAATATATTAACGCGCACGCCCAAGCAGTAGAAGCTCAACTACAAAGATATACAACTCGTTTTGAACAGTCGGGGAATATGGGCTGTTGGAATGTCGGTACTTACTTACTAGCTCCTGACTCAATAACAGCCCAACAAGGGGCAACTCAATTAACATCACTATTGAATGGTGAAAAAAGTTGTTTTGAGCCGATGCGACTGCACGATCTTCATCAAGTTTGGGCAAATGGAGTACAAGTTGCTCTCAGTGACTTGAGACAACCAGAGATAGAAATATCTGTGGTTAATCCCCAACAGGGAAAAGATATAAAACATCCTCTGGGAAATTTATTTAATGGCTTGACAACTCCTTTAAATACAGAAGAATTAGCATTATTAGTGAATCTCCCCCGTCAGGAAGTACCTGGAGTCCGGGTCATGCCAACGGCTAGTTTTAGTCTCAATCCTCTTGTAACTTCAGATGCGGCGGAAATTCACTTGGGAGATTTATTAGACGGAGGAGAACCGACACCTTTAAAATACAAACTATCCTTGAAAAGCTTGACAAAGCATACTTTGGTGACGGGTATTAATGGAAGTGGTAAATCCACTACTTGTTTAAAGATTATCCGCGAAATGCTAAAATTGAATATCCCTTTTTTAGTAATTGAACCTGCTAAGACTGAGTATGTAGAGTGGGCGATCGCGCACAATCAAAAATTACCCCCAGGCAGTCCTGACAGAATCGCCATATATATGCCGGGTCAACATTCTGCTCAAAAGACGAAAGAATTAGAGCCATTAATTCTCAATCCTTTTGATATCATTTGGTTAGGGTCAGAAGAAATCCCCCAAGTTTTAGCTCATATAGATCGGTTAAAATCCATCTTTAATGCTTCCTTTCCTATGCAGGAAGTTTTACCAGTGCTATTAGAGGAAGTTCTGTTTGCTACTTATAGAAAACCTTTTGATTGGATGGGCGATCCTTTACCCGAATTTAGTACACCCCGTCCCACTCTGACGCAGATGTTGGATAAAATTAGACCTGTAATTAAGGGTAAAGGTTATGAAGAAAAAATTGCTGATAACTTAATCGCGGCTTTAACCACAAGGATTCATAGTTTGCGTCAAGGTTGGAAAAAAAAGTTATTTGATCAACCTCAATCAACCCCTTGGTCAAATTTATTTGATCGTCCGGCGGTAATCAATATTTCTTATTTAGGAGATGATGCAGATAAATCGTTTACAATGGCTTTAATTCTGCAATTTTTGTATGAATATCGGCAAGCACAACGAGATTCTCCCAAGTTTCCTCAAATATCAGTAGGCTCCTTATCTCATTTACTGATTATTGAGGAAGCACATAGAATCATGTTGCGTACAGGTGCAGCGACAATGGAACAAGCTAATCCTCAAGCTAAAGTCGCGGAAATGTTTTCTAATATTCTTTCAGAAATTAGAGCCTATGGACAAGGTTTATTAGTTGTCGATCAAATCCCATCTCGACTGATACCTGATGCGATTAAAAATACTAATTTAAAAATAGTACATCGCTTGGTAGCAGCCGACGATCGGCAAACAATGGGGGATTGTATGGGGTTAAATCCCGAACAGTCTGCAATTATTAATCGTTTACGTCCCGGACAAGCGATCGCTTATGGTGACTTAGACGATGCTGCTGCTTGGATACAAATAACAACATAGGAGGCAAAATGATCCGACCAAGAAATCTACTTAAAACCGCTCGCAAAGTTGCTGGAAAGGCAGGAAAAGTGGCTGTATCTGCTGTACAGACTACGGGAAACGTGGCTTTAGGGGCAGGAAAAGTGGCTGTATCTGCTGTACAGACTACGGGAAACGTGGCTTTAGGGGCAGGAAAAGTGGCTGTATCTGCTGTACAGACTACGGGAAACATTGCTTTAGAAACAGGAAAAGTGGCTGTATCTGTTTTACAAACTCTTGATCGAACTGCCAAAGCCTCAATTATTGCCAGCATTCCTCAAGAAATTAAACAGGCTATTAAGCAAGGTAAAATGCTAATTCCCAGACCATTAATAAGAACTGCTTTGCGGGAATACCTTTTACAGCAAAAAGTAACACTGGTTGACTTATCCCTCAAACAGAATCAGTGCTTAATTTTCGCGACGACAAAAAAGCGAGGAACAACAGTTAAAATTCAAGTTGCTGTCGATATTGAAGAAATCGAAGTTAAGCAATCAGAACCTCAAGAAACGCAAGTAAACCCGCCAGAAATATACATCAAGTTAGTCGTTGTGGAACCCTTGAATATTTCTGGTGAGGGATTTTTGGGAACCACTCTTGTGTGGATAGTCGAAAAAATTGGGCGCGGTATTTTGGGGTTCGATCCTCTCCCTGAAAACCTTAAAGGTTTTCGGTTAGCAGGTAATATCATCAGCATACCTATTAAAGCGTTCAATCTTACCAAAGAACAACAAAATTACCTGAAATATGTAGAATATGTAAAAGAGGTAAAATTTGTTGATAACGCTGTAGAGTTGACATTAGATCCACCTGAGTGGATATTACAAATGTTAACGGAATAAGAACAATCACCCTCTGTTTAATCTTGTCATTAAATCAGGAAAAAACCATGAAAACACTAAAAATTGTCAATTCTCAAAAACACGCGATCGCGCAAGTTAATTGGGAAGCACCAGACCAATTAACCGTTCAAATTTTTGATCCCGCCAGCGAAATTGAGCTAAATGCTATTATAGAGCGTTCAAAACAAACAGGCATACCCTATCGAACAGGAGGCGAAAGAGATGGAAATTTAATGATAGATGAACAACAGGCGATCGGACCGAACCATGAGAAATTTCTGGAAGCGTTATCGGGAATTATCGGACAAGTTAAATTTGGCGGTCAGAGAGTTTTTGGTTTAATTCAGCAATAGTTATTTTCGATTATCAACAACATTAAGGAGAAAAAACCATGAATAATTTAGAATCTTTTTTTCAAAAGATTGAGACAACTGGTGAAGCAATTTCAACTGAACTCATCAACCAAACTGAAGTCAGCAAATTTGAACTCAGCAATCTTGCCTCAACTGAAGACATTGCTGAGTACATTAAAGAGACAATACCTCAATCTCATTTAGAAAACTGTTCAGCTATTCGTTATGAACCCGTACCTAATGAACTTTATCCTAATGCTAAAGGCACTTTTGAACGGGATACTCACCAAATTTGTATTTGGGGTGAACAATTTGCCGGTCCCCAAGAATTGATGGCTACTGTGACTCACGAAATCGGTCATAACGTGCATGAAAATATTATGGCTAACAATCCCGAACTTGCCCAGAAGTGGTCTAATTTACACCAAGAAAGTTTAGCAATTTATCAAGAAGATGGTTTTGGTTTTGTCACAGATTATGCACGCACAAGCCAATATGAGGATTTTGCTGATAGTTACTTGACTTACATTGGCGATCCCGAAAAACTCCAGTTTTACAACCCAGATAAATATGAATTTATCAAAGAAAATGTGTTTGCTGGAGAGGAATATCCCCCCCGTTTACTAGGCGGATACTACATTAAGGATGATGGAAGTTATGACTGGAATCTCTTTAATGAACAGGGGGAACCTAATGTGCTTTTCTGCTGCGACTGTAATAACTATTGCAGTTACGATCCTAATGGTTGTAGCCCTTAACTAAAAAGTTAAGAATTTTTTCTCTTAAGCATACAAATCCTCAGTTGTCAACATAGGTAGGACAAATTATCCGCAAGTCTTAAGATACATAACTGCATAAAATACTCGGTTCTACCCGATAAGAGATAGTAAGAATTGTTGAATCATCAAATTAAAGCTAAGTACAGGAGTCAAATACCATGAATCGCGCCCAAGTTATTAATGAGATACTGCAACAACGTAAGCCTTTAGTTCAAAAAATTGAACAAGTTGAAACTCTATTAAAGCAGCGCCAAGAATTCCTTAAAGAATTAGAACAATTGCGTTTAACTATCATCCCACAACTTGATAATCCCGTTTCTGTGGAATTATTGAAAAAACTAGACTTAAATAAACTGCAAAGTTTAATTGATAGTGCATTAGCGGCGTTGAGTAAACTTAAACGTCGTTTTGCGAGAACAACATTGAATATAGGTGTAGTGGGGAGAGCTAGACAAGGAAAAAGTCGTTTATTGCAAAGTATCAGTGGATTAACTCGTGCAGAAATTCCTGATGGCGATAGAGAACATTGCACAGGAGTGCGGAGTACGATTTATCACAATCGTAGTGGCAATCAAGAAACTTATGGAGTTGTCTGGTTTCATTCAGAAAGAAGTTTTTTTCAAGAAATTATTACTCCTTATTACAAACAATTAGAGCTAGGGACTTTTCCGCAAAGCATTCAGGAATTCGCTCAAAATAATCTTCCCGAACTTCCGGCTACTCTCAACACGTTTGCTGAGTATAAAGCTAAGTATGAACACTTAAAAAGATACAAGGATAACTTAGGAAAATATTACAAACTTTTGGGAACAACAGAAGCTAAACCTCTAAAAATTACAAAAGAGCAAATTCGAGAGTATGTTGCCCAAGATAATGAACAAGGTGATCGCATCTATTTCAACTATTTAGCCGTCAAAGAAGTTAAAATTGTTTGTCCTTTTCCTCAAGCCGATATTGGACAAATTGCCCTAATTGATTTACCTGGATTAGGAGATACTGGAATTGGTGATCAAGAACGTTTAATCAAAACAGTTGGTGAAGACGTAGATGTGATAATTTTTGTGAAAAAGCCTCAAAAAGGTGATTATTGGGCTGATGTTGATGTCAAATTATACGACATTACTAAAAGTTCATTAGTAGAAATTCCTGTCAGTTTATGGTCATATATGATCCTCAATCATACACCCACAGTTGTTGATAACTATCTCAACTGTCAGGATTTACAAAGATCCATTAAAGACAATCACATTGAAGTCCTGCAAACTGTGATTGTTGACTGTGCAGAAAAAACCGCAGTGAGCGTTTTTTTAGATAAAGTTTTGAACGACTTAGTTTATTCAATCACTGACTTAGATAGAAAGTATGCACGTACCTGTCAAGAACGCATTCAAGAGTTAGGAAACATGATTAACTCTGAATTAAATCAAGTCCGTACTCTTTTAGATGATTATGCTAATATTCCGCGTCAATTTTTAGGGTTATTTAATCGGTTCATAGATAACTTATCCTACAGCATGATGGAGTTGCGCCAAGAATTACAACAAAAAATCGGCACAGTCGATCCTTATTTTGAAAATCAAGTAAAACAGGCTTTGGATACTTGCAAACTTGACCCGGGTATTCCGTCAGAAAACGCTATACTGCGTCGGTCTGTTCAACCTGAATATAAAGGGTCTTTACGCTCGGTTTATTATGCCTATATTGCTGAATTACGGGCGCATATTTCTCAGCATTTTTTATCTTTAAATCATGGTTTACAACAATCTATGTTGAATTTAAAAAACACAGTGGCTAATTTGTTAATTGATGAAGTAAGACTAGGAGAATTAACCGATCAAAGAGGAGTTAATTTTCTCGAATACATGGCAACTCTCTTGGAAAGTAAAAATAATAAGCTCGAACTTGGGTTTCGGACATTTGCAGATTTTGAGATGTCCTACGGAGCTTTATTACTACAGTTAATTCGTCAACATTTGAATGATTTATTATCCCCAGATACAAATGAGATGGATATTGAAAATATGACGGAACATACTGTTAAAGAGAATTTACAACTGCTTTATGATGAGGCGATCGCTAAATGCGAAGCAACCTTGAATGAATGGTTAACTAAACCATCGGAAGTAGAGTTTTTTATGTTTGAAGAATTTAGTGATCGCATTTTATTTGCCGAGAAAATGAAAGATGAATGGTTCGCTTTCCTTGACGATGATGAAATTCGTTCTAAAGTTTGGATAGAATTTCGACAAATTGAGGAACGCAAGCATTTGCAAATGAGTTGGAAAAATCAAGTAACAAAAACGATAATTCTCAATCAAGAATTAGTGTTTTTGTAAAAACTGATGAATTTCTATTGAACAAAACACGAGAAAATATCTTGATAAAAAAAGACTTTTAATAATGGCAATTCAACTAAGCTTAAGCGTCAATAATCTGACGGATTTTTCAATTTACGAAGAAGCCAGTCAGCCGATTAGAAATCATGGAAAATTACCTTTTGTGGAGATTCTATGGGATAATTATTGTCACTTAGCACCTGATAAAATAGTTGAATATCTATCAACTTTTAGCGATCGCATTGCTTTTCATATCATGTGGTCAAGATTTCTCGATCGCGATTCAGAACAATTTGAAGAATTTCTCCACCACCTCAAATCCCATGTAGATGTTATTCAACCTCTCTACATCTCCGATCATATTTGTACTTTTCATCAAGGCAATGTTTATGTCAAATCAGGATTAGAATTTAACTATGAAAATCCCGAATATGTTTGGCGGAGAATTGAACGCTATCAAAATTATATCGGACGACAAATTCTCCTAGAAAATTTTGCCTCTATGACATCAGAAGGTTACAAACAAATAGAGTTTTTTGAGACGATGGTAACTCAAACAGGATGTGGTATTTTCTTTGATATCTCTAATGCGAGAGTGGCAGAATACAATGGATTTACACCTTTAACAGATTGGATCGATTTATTAAAAGGAATGCCAGAATTACGCGGTCATGTCGGTGGCTATGAATATAATTCTAATTTTAATTATTATCGAGATAGTCATGGTGACGATATATCAGCACAGACATTGGTAGATATTACAAATGTGATAACTTGTTTAGACGTAAAAAGCATTTGTTATGAAAGAGAACATCACAAAATTAGCCAAAAAATGGCTCAAGATATTGCCAAGATCGCTAGTTTACCGGGAGTAAATTAATGAGTGAATTACCAATATTTACAACTTTATCTCAACAATTATACATGGCAGATGTATCAGCAAGTTCTCCTCTACCAAAGCATTACATTTGGCAATCACCTTTACTGTTACCTCAAGAGTTAAGTGATTTTGATGAATTTGATCAACGAGTTAAACAAGCCGGAAGATTGTGGCTGAAGAATGACGATTTACGTCCTTTTAATCTGCTGGTTCTTGTCCATAAAACGGCGTGGATATCTTACAGATTTCAACGAGCACAACTTCCCAATCAAGCCCCAATAATAGCCGGACCGATACCACGTCGCTTAATTAGAAAAGGCATTACAATACCACCATACCCTCTAATTTTCCAAGAGTCTACGGAACTATGGACGACAAGTGCATAATCTGTTTTTTGTGACCCGATAGATAGTAGACCAATGCGCGAAAATGCCAATGAAAAATAGTCCCAGCCACGATCGCGCTTTTCTTTCATCTCTCCAGAAAACGCGATCGCGCTGATGTTTCGCGTACCATCTCTAAACTAAGACTTCTTCGGGTTGGGGAGAATTTTCCAGAGACTCTTGCGTTTGTTGCTCAACAGAAACAGTGAGTTTTAAACCTAATTGTTTGAGCCAATCTCCCAGATAGTAAATCACATAACTTCCCTTTTGCGAGAGCAATTCATCTAACTTTTCGTAATGTTGTTTAACTTCTTCTGGTGTCATTTTCTGTTCCCCTAAAGCTTCCACAATATGACGAAGTGCTAATCTCAGTAATTTGGGGTCAATTTCTTCCCCTTCATCTAATTCAAAATGGGTTTCCAGATACAAAGCCGCATAACTGGGCTCTTTCAAACGTGAAATTAGATAATCATGGTAACTATCACTAATTGGCATTTTTCCTTCTCCTATAATCTATCTAATATTCTATTGCTCTGAGAATGTCTTGGGATTGAGTGCTTTTATCACCTCCACAAAAAATTAGTACAATAAGTGATCGCGCACGGCAGGTAATGAAACAAATTGAGAAACATAGTAAAATCGCGATGGGGTTAAGAAAGGGGATTAAAAAAGAGGTTAAAAATGATGAAGATGCGGCACAGTTAGATATTTTTGATGAGGAGTAAAACCTCGATTCTTCCCTGTCTTCTTGCTCTGCTATGACGCGATCGTATCCATCGGTTTCCAGCACAATAAACCCGCATTTTTGTTGATAAAATTATCACAGAAATTATGAACCACAAAGGCACAAAGAAAAGCCCAGAGAGAGAAACTCAATTTATGGGGAGAAACGCGCTTTTCTTTCATCTCTCCAGAAAACGCGATCTCTTTTATTGTTTTAAGTTTTATCTTGTAACCTTCGCACCTCTTTCTGGACACTCATTCCAATTTCTAAAGCCTCATTTAGTAACCGTCCATATTCACTCCCTCGGTTACTCACATCTAACGCCATCAACGCGGTCAGATTATTGTCAAGATTTGTAAATAATTGAGAATTTCGCCCAATTAAAGCCTCATTTTCTCTCATAATTCTCTCCGTTTTTAAAGCACAAACTAAACTCTCTCTTGTCACGACTAAGGCTTCCATCACCGCCTCACGGTTAATTAAATTTACTGGCAAATTCCCCGCGTCCATTAACCGATCAATTATCTCCACCGCGGCGATTACCTCATTATATTTATCGACTTTATCCCCTAAATTAGCTAAAGTTACTAAAGGCTTAGAGAGTACCAAAATATAGATATTACCTCCCATCATTATTGCCAAACTAATCAAAACAGGAATTAGTAAAACTTGGAAGAAGTTTGCCCCATCATTCCCTGAAACCATACCCTTTTGTGTTATGATTAAAAACAGAGGAATGACGAGAATTAAAGTCAAGCTAAATCCTATTAACTCAGTCACAACAAAAGAGAGCAAATTTTTACTAAATTGCTGGTGACGATTAAGCCGATATAAATTTACCATCCACAGATTAGAGATCGCGGAGCCGCTTAAGGATTCTAATTCCCTTTCTGTCAAGGCTAATTTCTTCAATTCATCTGCCATACACAAATTTACCTAAATCTCTAATATCTGCCATTTTGAAAAAGATGAGCAATCCCTTCGAGAATGTTTAAATAAAAGTTGCTACCCCGAGCACGGAAAACAGAAAAAGGCTGATCGGGATCTCCAAAAAAAGGTCGAAGCGTCCATCCTAATTGACAACCAACAAACCCATAAAGCACTAACCAAAATTGTAAAATTTGGTTGCGAATTTTTAAGCCGTTGGTATCTTCTTCCGACAAAAAGTTCATCCCTTGATATAAAAAGGACACTCCTAAAAAACCAGTTAAGGCAAAAATCGCGACATTTAATAACTTAAAAAAATTGTAATCGTAGGTACTAATCAGAAAAAATAAGGAAACTGGTGCAAACGCAAAAAGAAGAACTGAAATGAACGTCACTGCTGTCATTAGTAAGGTTAAATATTGCTCAAAGGAGCGTTTTGAGCCAAACATGACGTTAAAAAAGTATAAAGTGGGAAAACAGATGAACACGGTAATTAAATAAAATGCCGGTAATTTAATCGCGGACATAATTGCCTGCTTCCAAGTAGATGATGCTCCGATAATTACACCGTAAATCGCGAAAAATGCTGAACTTGAAATCAACAACCCTAAAATTTTGTTTTTCAGTTTTATCCCTTGGCGGATTTCTTCTAAAAATAGCACGCGATCGCGTAGTAATTGCATCACAACGGCAAAATATTTCATACCCTCTCCTTTTTTATAGGAATTTTATTCAAAATACCTTAACTTCTGGTATAGCTTATCTTCTGTTAAAATGTCAACTCATCCTCAAAGACAAAACAGAATCCTGCGCCAGCCAGATTAATGTATAGTAAGCGACAAAGATATGGGAAAATCTCAATATTTTACCCTCGCGGCTTGGGGTGAATTTTTCCCGTACCATCTCTAAAGGAAGAAATCCTCCGGTTGGGGAGAATTTTCCAGAGACTCCAGCGGTTGTTTATCAACTGTTACCGTAAGTTTTAAACCCAAAAGTTTTAACCAAATTCCCAGATGATAAATAGCATCATTGCCTTTTTCTGACAATAACTCATCCAGTTTTTCTAAATGATTTTGCGCTTCTTCTGGAGTCATCTTTTCTTGAGCCAGTGCTTCTGCTACATGACAAAGAACAACTTTTAATAATTCTGGTTCCGGATCTTTTTCGTCAAAAAAAACATCTATATACGCGGCTGATATAATGGGATCTTTGAGAAATTCCATGAGAAAAGGATGGTAAGATAAACCTTTAGTCATTGTTTTGACTCCTGTAATCGCTCCAGTATGATATGGCCTTGACAATATCTTTATTTGGTGTGCTTTCATCCCACCATTGAGGCGAAGTAAAATTGTTAATCCTACTTGTCCAAAATAGATTCGATCCCCCGGAGCATAATCTATTCATAATTCACAAAATCCTCCACGGCGATAATCTCCCCGATTTCCTAGCTTCTTAATACATTCAAGCCTAAAGACGATCTTAGCTTGTGTATTTACATTTCGGAGGGAATAAAGCCACTCCTCCAATGGGACTTTGACATCTGGAGTGACATAAGCTGTTACCCATTTTTAATTCCTAGTGCAACAGGCTTGGAGCCTGTGACAAGCATCCTGCTTGTCCTACTTTAATGGGATCGTAACATATCTCCTATTATTGTATCTGGTCAAGTAACAGTTTTTTTAGCTCGGATAAGATCAATGATTAAAATTAATTTTATTTCTCATTTGCCCAAGTGACAATCTTTGTATATCATTAAATATTATGGATTTACAATGACAAGTTCAATGAGTGACAAAAAACAGATTAAAATTGCAGTAGTTGGGGATGTTCACGAACAATGGGAACCCGATGATGCCCAAGCTTTAAAGCATTTAGGCATTGATTTGGTGTTGTTTGTGGGAGATTTTGGCAATGAATCGATCGCGGTGGTAAGCCTGATCGCGTCTTTAGATATCCCCAAAGCCGTAGTATTTGGAAATCACGATGCTTGGTACACCGCGACGGATTGGGGACGGAAACAATGTCCTTACGATCGCGCACAGGAAAACCGAGTTAAACAGCAATTGGAATTAATGCAGGATGCCCATGTGGGATATGGGAAACGAGATTTTCCCGAATTAGGGTTAACAGTAGTAGGTGCGCGTCCCTTTACTTGGGGGGGTTCGGAGTGGAAATATGAAGAGTTTTATCAAGAGTGGTTTGGGGTAGATAGTTTTGCCGAATCGACTCGACGTATCATGGAGGGCGTTAAGGATGCAGCTTATAATACGATCATTTTTCTGGGACATAATGGGCCCACGGGGTTAGGAGATGGAGCCGAAGATCCCTGTGGCCGTGATTGGAAACCCTTGGGAGGCGATTTTGGTGATCCTGACTTGGAAGACGCGATCACACAAACTCTGGATTTAGGTAAAAAAGTCCCCTTAGTGACGTTTGGACATCTGCACCATCGTCTCAGACATACAAAAACATTATTACGCAAGTCGCTCCATAAGAGTGAAGAGGGGACAATTTACTTAAACAGTGCCAGTGTCCCCCGTATTGTCACGACAGACACAGGGAAGTTACGGAATTTTTCCGTGGTGTGCTTGGAAGAGGGGGAAGTGTCGGAAATATCCTTAGTTTGGGTGGGGGATCATTTCTCCCTAGAGTCGGAGGAGGTGTTATATCGGGCTGGCGCAAAGCTTTCTGCTCCTGTCTGTATGGTTTAAAGCTTAAGATTCGAGGGGGAATAATTGATCCCAAAGGTTTTTCCTCAACCCCTAGTCAAATTTGGCAAGGTCTGATATTATGAAAATGATGCACCCGGAGAGGTGGCAGAGTGGTCGAATGCGCCTGACTTGAAATCAGGTGTGGCGGTAACGTCACCGTGGGTTCAAATCCCACCCTCTCCGTTCAAATCCGTTTAAACTCGTTGTTTCAAACTAACAAGGGTTAAGATATACCAAGTTAACTTAGGATAGGTTGGTATATTTTATGAGAGATTTTGGGGAAGATTTGGGGAAAATTAACCTCGGCTTAGATCGGGTTCAGATTCGACAAAAAGGCGATCGAATCTAAGTAGTCAGACAAAATTAATTACATAACTTTTTCCGAATTCTCTCAAGATTTTTTCCAGAGATTCCACAAGAATGTCCCAATCTTCCTAAGCATCTATGGGCATCCATTCATACTTAATAAACCGCCACCAAATTTTAATTAAATTTAGATGAGGAGAATAAGCAGGCAACTCAAAAATGCTAATATGACGTTCTTTCCAATCTTCAAGTTTCTCGAAAATGGCATTATTACTCAGATGAATAGACGCTTGATCCCTTACAATTATAGGCTTATCTACTGTGGCAAAACAAGCATCAATACCAGCAATTACCACATCGGAATTAATGCTCTGCTCAGAAACATAAGTTTCAAGATGATTCCGTTTATTCATCATTCCCAACACATTTAAACGACAACTCCTCCGACTAGAAATTGTTAAGGATTCTCCCACATCTTGCCAAGCATAAGGGACAGAAGGAATTAAAGAAAATTCACTTTCATCTAAATAATATAATTCAATTTCTCCCTTCTCTTCTAATCTGTTTTAGTTCTTCGAGTTGTTTCTTTTTTTCTTCATAGACTTCAGCTAAAGGTTCTCCCCCTACGACGCATCCGATGCCAACTCATTTTTAGTTTTTTCAGGATTAGAGGGAAATAAAATAAACCACAAAGACACAAAGACACAAAGGGGTAAATTTATCGGATTTTGAGAGACTCTCTATTGTATGTCCTTTCTTAGTGCCTTAGTGGTAAAACCACTGCTCACCCGATATAGCAATTCTCATACTTGTGAGGTTAGAGTTTTCTCGTTTTTCTTAACTCTTAATAGGGAACTTTTAATAGGGAATAAATTAGACCTCATCTTTAGTCGAAACGCTATAAATAATTTTGGAACTCACGTCAAAAATTCTCTGAAGTTCTGCTACTTTCACCCCCTGATTGGCAAGTATTAAGCAATGAGATATTCGCCGCACCTGATGATGTCAGCTTTGACGGTAAATTCGCTCTCGCAGAAATATCATACTATTTTGCCCGCTCTTATACTAAGATATTATATTATTCTTTTGTATAATTAATTTTGGACTACTACTTATTTTATCCATGAGTATAATTGATTGTTAAAGCGATCTGGGTGATACAACATTACCTAGCACCACTACCATCGGCGGAATTTCTCTGATCAGTTGCTCGTTATAAATACTAAATCCAGAAGAAACCGCGTTTCTTAGTTCAATAATTTTTTCGCTTCGGAGAAAGTACCCAAAAACCAGGTTTACGATGATCGGGTTACGATCGGGTTCATCCGCGACGCGCGGGACGAACGTCCCACGCGTGTCAACTAGGCTATTGACAGACAAAAAAATACAATTACTATATTACGATGTTTCTTTTGCCAAAACCGAAAACTTTACAATTCTTTACATAGTCATCAAGGGGGCAGGTTGGGTGGAACAATGAAACCCAACCTAAAGATTAAAGAGATTAAAGCGCATCGCCCACAAGATCAATATCACTGCATCCAAAAATGGCATCATGATGACAGTAATATTTAAACTCTAAAATGTTATAAAAGGGATCTTCTAAAAAGAAAGTACGATGTTCTGTTGGTAAACCCACAAAACGTCTTTTGGGTTCTTGATAGAAAGATAAATTTTTTTCTTGAGCCTGTTTTAATAAGGCTTCCCAGTCAGCTTCCGCAGTGAAAATCAGGCCAAAATGACGGGGATAAATACCCCCTTGAGGTTTTAATAATTCCTTGGTGACATGGGCAACAATTTGATTACCCATGAGGTTGAGAATAACAGAATTATTGTTTTGGCGACCGACTTTACACCCAAGGCCATCCACATAAAAAGCCTTAGTTTTGCTAATATCGGTGACAGGGAAGGCAAGATGAAAGATCACTTGATTCATAATAGAGGTAAAAATGCTTAATTCAGAAGTTTTCTTTTCTTATTTAACCTTATCTAACCCTTGGATCGTTGGGCTGGTGCTCAATTCTATTTTAGGGGCGATCGCGATCGTAGCGCCCAAGAAACTCCTCACCCCCGCGGGCCTCTTACATGGTTGCTTATTAGGAGTCTTAATCTGGGGATGTTTAGGTTGGCAAGGATACGCGGTTGTGATGTTCTATTTTCTCATAGGTTCGGGGGTAACTCGGATTGGCATGGCGGAAAAAGAGGCCGCGGGTATCGCGGAAAAGCGTTCCGGGGCCCGTGGGCCCGAAAATGTGTGGGGTTCGGCGTTAACCGCGACTTTTTGCGCGTTAGGAGTTTTTCTCCTTAATACCGGATGGGTTAGCCTATCATCCATCCCATCGGCTCAGTCCCTATTATTATTAGGTTATGTTGCCAGTTTTAGCACAAAATTATCCGATACTTGTGCCAGTGAAATTGGCAAAGCTTACGGCAAACGGACTTTTTTAATTACCACATTACAGCCAGTTCCCAGAGGTGTTGAAGGGGCTATTAGTTTAGAAGGAACCCTCGCGGGCGCGATCGCGTCTCTACTGATCGCGCTTCTGGGTTATACGGTAGGGATGATTGATTTAATGGGAATTTTATGGTGTATCATCGCCGCGTTTATTGCCACTAATTTCGAGAGTTTCATTGGTGCCACCATTCAAGAAAAATTTGACTGGTTAACTAATGAATTAGTCAATATCATTAATACATCCGTCGGCGCGATCGTGGCTATTTTTCTCGCATTCCTCCACCATTTTCTCACGCGTCATTGATATATAGCGTTTTTCAATCTCGTGAGGTGTAGTTAATCTTTCTGTATAAATCTCCGCCAGGGAGGCCCCATGTACTACTACACCTCATATATATCGCGGTTTTCCGAAAGATTGAGTATGAAAAACCGAGTGTTTTCAAGTGTTTTAAGTTTAAATTCATACCTCATCTATCCCAGAAGTGCGATACCAAAAAATAATGGCAAAATTTTCTTTTTTTCTTGTTCAAAAATGATTGATTTATATACCCAACACAATAAATAATGATGATGAAAAAGAAACGGCAAAAGCAATATGTTGATCTGCGGGATAAACTCCTAAGGTCTGATAGTGGTCAAGAAGCAGATATTTTGAGAAAAAATCTGCCCTTAATTGATCGTAATTTGCTGAAAATCCTGTGGCAACAGACAGAAATTTTCAAAAAACAAGGAGAATGTAATAACCTGTATCGTTGGCAAAATTTGACCCGGATATTGGATATCTCCCAAGGAAATTATTTGACGGTACTCAACCGCAAAATAGACGCGGATCAATACTTTCAGAAAGGTTATTTGCAAGAACAAACTCATCTTTTTTCTGAAGCTTTATCTTCCTGGCAAGAGGCTCTCAAAATTTATCGAGAAATTGCCGACTTTCTCGCAGAAGCCATTACCCTTAATAATATGGGATTTATTCATCATTGTTTAGGAGAGTCTCAACAAGCTATGGAATGTTATCAAGAATCTTTAGCCCGATCACGGGAAATTGAATATCCTCTGGGAGAAGCCAATTCTCTGGTAAATTTAGGCATTGTCTATGATTTATTAAACGCCCATGAGCCAGCTATTTCTTGTTATCAAAACTCTTTGGCAATTTACCAGAGACTTAAGCACCGTCAAGGGGAAGGAATTTGTTTGCATAACTTAGGTTTACTTTATTATTCCCTCGGACAATATCAAGACGCGATGCCCGGAGGGTTCAGCGAAGCTATCGCGTATTATCAACAGTCTTTATTAATTAAAGAAGAAATTGTGGAGCATCAGGGTAAGTCCCTTTGTCTGGGCGGGTTAGGGAATGCTTCTTACGCGATCGGAGAATATGAAAACGCGATCAAATTTTATCAACAACAATTAGAAATGATCGAATTTTTCGGAGATCATCAAGCCGAAGCCAAAACTCTCCTCAACATCGCGTTAGCTTATGATGCTTTAGGATTATCTGAGAACGCGATCGGGTATTATCAGCAGTCATTACAAATATCACGGGAAATAGGATACCCCCTAGAGATCAAACATGAGTTCAACAATCCTAACCTAATACCCCCCTTACCCACCTGGGATAGTCAACCTTAAGTCTCCTTAAATCAGTGGGGAGCAATAGAGGTACAATCAAGATTTTGAGAGGTATCCAGTTTTCTCAAGTCTCCCCGCGATGATTCTTAATTCCTTGGATTGTTCCGGTATTAAATTCAATCCCGATCCGTTAATGATTCCTGCCAAAAACTGTAAAAAAGATGAGTCAAGAACAACTAATTACGAATACCAGTATAACGCTTTATGCCTTCCATATTAGTCAAGCTGGAGAAGATCCAAAACAATTAGAAATAGATGGGAGAAAATTTAGTTATAAATTAGAAAGAAGATTACCCCTAAATCTGAATATTATCACATCTCTTGATTTTTCTAGTATTGATCATAATACATCGAGAATAGACTTAACCTTTTTTTCACAATCGACGACTTTAAAAGTAGAAGATTTGTGTCAATTTAATCCCAAGGGACTTTTGTTAGATAATGCCATTAATGCCGCCCTTGGCAAAACATTTCTTATCTATGCAGAACCGATAAATGCCCTTTATAAAGATTACCGTCGAATCGCCGATAATTGTGTCATATCTTTCTTGAAACAAAATGAAGTTTTACTGATTCCTAAATACAACAGCGAAGGAATTATTTTTGGTAGTCCGATTTTTGAATATGAAAATAGAGACATAAATTCCCAGCAAACAATTCATATTTTAGTCTGGTTAAACTCCAACCCAAATACTACACAAAAGGTCGCAGAAACCGAATTTAATAATTACTTAATGACTCTTTTGTTATATCGGGCTAAAATTATCTTAGCCTATCGTCAATCAAAAATATGGGTTCAGGCGGGTGAACAAATTGAAGATGATATCGAAAAATTAAGTACACAATTTCAGACCTTAAAAACCGAAACAAATACGGATCAAAAGCTAAAAAAGCTGAATATATTGTTAGATAAAATAGGCAGAAATATCTTTGAGTATAGTCATTGTCTGAGAGAATTACGAGAACGTCAAAATACCATGAGATTAAATGGGGATAACTATGGGTTACTTTTAAAAGAAATTCGTGAGTTAATAATCGAATCAGACCGCATCAATCTTTTTCAGAATTTCTTGAGTTTTATGCGCCGAAAATATCTGATAGAAGTGCAATTAGATTTAGAGTATTTATTAGCAGCTAAGGATTTATTTGAGGAGATTATTGCTACCCTAAGATGCACTATAGAAATTGAAAATGTTAAGGGTGATCGCACCTTGCAAAATATTGTTATTTTCTTGGGTACTTCTCTAGGAATTGGATTGATTATATCTATTAATTACAACTTATTATATAATAAAGACATATCGATGCAAATTCAGTGGCAACCTAATTTATCAGTTCCTTTTCATCCTGTTATCGCAGGAATTTTGTGGAGTCTGGGAATCGGATTAATTTTCGGGATTTTAATCCTCTGGATCAAGCCCCGTTTTGCACATTTTTGGAAATTTATCCTGAAAAGATAGGGAATGGGGAATGGGGAATGGGGAATGGGGAATGGGGACTGGGGACTGGGGACTGGGGAATAGGGAGATGGGGAGATGGGGAGATGGGGAGATGGGGAGATGGGGAGATGGGGAAGTTTTCTTCTTCCAAAGTGTCTAGGGGCCAAAGTGGTTCATTATTTCTTCCTTCTTCCTTCTTCCTTCTTCCTTCTTCCCTCTTCCCTCTTCCTTCTTCCTTCTTCCTTCTTCCTTCTTCCTTCTTCCTTCTTCTTGCCTTCACAGGGGGGGGTGTGGTATGATACCCCTCATACCGACTGAGACATCTATCAAGCAATAGAACTGATCCGGAATTGCCCTCAAACCCACGAAAAGAGTAAATGACCTACTTCATGGTCTGATAGGTATGCCACCAAAAGCTCATATACAACCCCATCTGTCTTTAGAGGACTTAAAAACCCGCTACCGACAGACCCAAGACACGACAGAGGCCCGTCGCTGGCATCTGTTGATGTTAGTCGCCGGAGATTGGACAATTAAACAAGCCGCTCAAGTCGTTGGTCTGAACTACGATTACGCGAAAGAAATTGTCCATCGTTATAACGAAGAAGGCCCGGTTTCGGTGAGAAACCGTAACAGTGATCGGCAACCGCCGCCGGCTAAGGCCCTTCTCACGATCGCGCAACAAGAAGAACTACGGCAGGCCTTACAAGACCCACCCCCTGATGGTGGACAATGGTCTGGCCCAAAAGTGGCTCGTTGGATCGCGGAAAAAACAGGAAACGACCATATCTGGCCTCAACGCGGTTGGGACTACCTCAAACGATTGGGGATAAAATGGCGTCAGCGTCGCAAAAAAACGGGAGTCACAGCCCGAAGTTAACTGATTTGTTAGCCAATGTTCACAAAAAAACTAGAGAGTTGTAGTAGCCAGCAATGGTAAGATCATTAGTGATTCATACTGAATCATCCTTTATTCTTTCCATTTTCCTAAATTGGTCTATCAACAACTCTCTGGTATTTTTTCTGCCCGATTAAAATATCTTGAAGGCGGAAAAATCACGAGACCCGGACATTTTTCCCCTCCTTAAATTCCCATAGAGTAGGCAAGCCCTTTGAGCGTCTTGCCAAAGTGCATCGGATTGATCTATAATTATGAATAATTATATCAAAAGCTTGACTAAAGCAACCGTCAAGTCTGAAACTACAACAAAGATCCGTTGACAAAGGGAGGATAAACAATGCCAGGAATCAATACGGCCTGGGACGAAGCCATCAACGACAGCGATGGTCGTTATCTTACTGATGCTGAACTTCAGAGGTTTAATCAGTATGTGCAAACCTTCACCGTCCGGGCAAAAACCTACGAAATTCTGCGTGATAAATCAGACCCTCTGATTAAGCACGCGTTAAAAAAATTCATGTTAGTCCATCCTGATGTCATGGAAAAACACGCGCAACGATGTCTCTATGACATGAGAATGGCTGTCTGTATCATGGCACTCGCGATTTTGCGTGATGATGTAAAATTCTACAGAGAATGTCTCTTTTTATGGCAGGCTAATATACTCGCGGCCTATCAAAGAAATACCTCTTGTCATAAAGCTTATATCTGTCTTCAGGAAGTGATCAAAGAACATCTTCCCCCCGCGTGTAATCAGTTAATTAAGCCTTATATTGATGTCATTCTACAATCTTTAGATACCCACCCTAAACTGATGGCAACTGTAGAACGTGGTGGTCGGTTTTAGAAGTTAACGGAAACTCGATCAAGTTCTAACTAAATACCGCTCAAGACCATCAAAATTGTAATCAATTTGCCGACTTTAATCCCGTGGCTTATTGATTCTTTTTGGACAAGATTTTTCCGCAGAATTTGCGATACCAATTTGTGAGCCAAGGAAAAGAGTTATGTTGAACGAACCTATTAGCACTAGCCACCAGGCTTCTCCTGAAGAAAGAGAGCAGATGATTAGACATATTTATCAACAAGTTTTAGAACGTCAACCCTATCAAGCGGAACGTCGTCAATTAGCGGAATTAGAAAAGGGTTTTATTAATGGGAAATTGGGCATTCGACACTTTATCAAAACTTTAGGGGTTTCTCGGCTTTATTTGGAGAAATTCTATGAAAAAAGTTCTAATGTGAAATTCATTGAGCACGCGTTTAAGCATTTTTTAGGACGCTCCCCCCATAATGAAGAGGAAATTCGCATCTTTGATAATATTATTATCCGTCAGGGGGTGGGCGCGATGATTTCCACAATTGTAGATTCCGAGGAGTATCGTAAAGCCTTTGGGGTGTTTACTGTTCCCTATTGGCGTGGTAATAAGAGTTATGAGTCACCTAGTGATTATATCGAAAATCGCTTATTAGAAGAGGAACACGCGGGGCAACGGGGTTGGGCAGTTCCGACTCTCTATTGGCATGAACTCCATTTAAACTGTTACGCGGGTCAATGTCATCCTCCTACAGAGCCTTCCCATCGTATTCGCTCTTAGGAAGCTATTGTTGGTTGGACATCTGCCCAAAATAAGGTCTTTGGCCAGGCAGGATGCCTGCCCGACAAGACATCTGCCCAAAATAAGGTCTTTGGCCAGTCAGGATGCCTGCCCGACAAGACATCTGCCCAAAATAAGGTCTTTGGCCAGTCAGGATACCTGCCCGACAAGAGCGCGATACGGAAACCCCCAACCCCCTTTTGACAGATGCGACCCTTTTCTGTTAATTATTTTGATGGGTAAGAAAGAATCGCGGTAAATCCAGTCTTTCTTTCCTCTCCTGTTCCAAAATGGGGTTGTAATGGGTATGACAATGAAAGAGGTTTATGTATTTCGGTTATGGGCGATCGCCTTCCGGGCCGTGCGTAGCACGATAGCCTTCCGGGCCGTGCGTAGCACGATCGCGCTTACCAATGTGTTAACGCTCAGTCTAGGAGTATTTTGCTGGCAAATTCGACCGAGTTTTGCCAGCAATACATCCCCCTTTGCGGGGCGATCCTTAGAAGAACTACAGCAAACGCGATCGCGGTTAATTACCCAATTAGAAACCCCACCCTCACCGAGTCCCAAAGCCAGTTTTTTCGGTTATTTCCAGGCTCAACAACAACCGCCCAATCCCGAAATTATCATCCCTCAATTACAAGCCATTGAAGCCCAAATCCTATTAGAAAAACGGGCGAATGATAACTGGCAACAAGCCCTTCATCTTGCCACTGAAGCCCTAGAAACAACGAATACAGCCCCGTCATCAGTCCCCACACGAAAAAAAGCATTATTCCTTTGGCAACAAGCCATTAATAATCTGCAAAAAATCCCTCAAAATTCCTTATTAGCTAGTAAATCGTCGGTCAAAATTAAAGAATATCAGCAGGATTTACAGATCGCGATCGTGCAATTAAAACAAGCAAAGTCCTCAGTTTTAGCCAAAATTGCCCAAGAAAGTGGCCTCTCTCAAGACGCGATGATTACAGTTTGTCGTCTTACCAGAGATTGTGTACATTTGCATGGAAATAACACCCCAACCAGTCCCGCGAGTTTAATTAAAGTTCCCATTGCTGTTGCTTTAATGCACAAAGTCAAATCAGATAAAATTAGTTTAGATCACACACTTTATGTGCAACCGGGTAACTTTACAGAAGATAACTCCTCGATTCAATCGAGTCAAAAATATCCCCTGAAAACCTTAGTCCAAGAGATGATCGATCATAGTAGCAATATTGCTACTAATGAATTGATTGATTATTTAGGTTATAATTACATTAATCAGGTATTAGCCAATTTAGGCTATGATGTGACTCGCGTTAATTATAAACTCATGGGCGATCAAATTATGCCCTCTAATCCAGGCCAAGGAAAAAATAGTTTAAGCAGTGATGAACTTACGGAAATGATGGTAAAAATTTATAATCAGGAAACCCCAGGAAGTAAGGAATTAAAAGAGGCTTTATCCCGTCAACGCGATCGAAAATTAGGATTTGCCGCGTTAGAAGGAAAAAAAGCGAAATGGTTAGGGGAAAAGACGGGAGAAAATTCTTTAGTTTTAGGAACAACCGTAGCTTTAAGTGTTGACGGTGAGCCTTATATTGTCACTATTATTGATAATCAGAGTGGCATTGATGATATAATGCGAAATACCATTTCTAAAATTGCCGATTATATTATCAATAATGGACATATTTAGGAGATTTAGGACTTACTCTCTAACCGATTTTCTCAATTCAAAATAGCAAAAATACCTTGATTCGTAGGTGGGGTTGAGCGTAGCGAACCCAAGGAAAAAAAATGGCAAAGGTATTGTTTTGTGACAGTTGTTTGATTATCAGATTATCATAAATAATTTTTAATTTTTGCTACCCTTGGCAGTAGCGAAACCCAACAAAAAAAAATGGCGAAGGTATTGTTTTGTGACAGTTGTTTGATTATCAGATTATCATAAATAATTTTTAATTTTTTGTAAAGTTGGCAGACTTGAGTCGATTATTCTTCATAATGCTTGTTATTAGGGAAAAAAGTTCTAACTCTGAGTGCAAACACTAATGATGCGTTTTCGATCTGCTTTAATCACTTTTTGTTTAGTTACGGTATTAACAGGGTGTCTTCCTCCGCGCCATGTAGAAGAAACCCCTTTATCAAAAAGTAAAGACGCGATGGTTGTTTCTGCCCATCCCCTCGCGACGGATGTGGGTGTGAGGATGTTGCAAAAGGGCGGAAACGCGGTAGATGCGGCTGTGGCGACTGCTTTCGCGATTTCCGTTGTTGAACCCTTTTCCGCGGGCATTGGTGGTGGTGGCTTTTTACTGTTACGCGAAGGGAAAACGGGAAAAATCCAAGCTTTAGATTTTCGCGAGCGTGCGCCTCAACGTGCTACGCGTAATATGTATTTGGATAAAGAGGGAAAGGTGCAACCGCGTGCCAGTTTGGATGGTTATCAAGCTGTCGCGATACCGGGTACTGTCGCGGGTCTTTATACGCTCCATCGTTATTATGGTAAATTATCTTGGGCTGATGTTGTCGCGCCTTCTATTGCTTTAGCTAAAAATGGGTTTCCGGTTTCTTCTCGTTTCGCGATCTTTTCTGAGTCTCGTTGGAATACGATTAAAAAAAATCCCCCTGCTTTTGCGATTTTTAGTCACAATGGTAAGATGTTTAAACCGGGGGAAATTCTGATTCAAAAGGATCTGGCTAAATCTTTAGAGCAAATTGCTCGTGATCCTCAAAGTTTTTATCAAGGGAATATCGCGAAGATGATCGTGGCTGATATGGCCAAAAATGGGGGGTTAATTACTTTAAAAGACTTAAAGGAATATACTCCCATTTGGCGACATCCCCTTTGTGGTAATTTTCGACAATATCAGGTTTGCTCGATGCCCCCTCCTTCATCGGGTGGTGTGGCTTTATTAGAAATGTTGAATATGATTGGCGATCGCGATTTAAAAGCTTGGGGGCGACAAAATCCTGATACGATTCATTTATTAGCTGGCGCGATGCAAATTGCTTACGCGGATCGGGCTCAATATTTAGGTGATCCGGCTTTTGTAAAAGTGCCTGTTTCTGCCCTGACAAATCCCGCGTATGGGGCAAAACGTGGTGCAGAAATTAATCGGAAACGCGCGATCCCTTCCCGTGATGTCAAACCTTATGATCCGAAAACTTTGAGTGATTATCACCAGGAATCTCCCGAAACGACTCATTTAACTGTTGTCGATGGGGATCGTAATACGGTTAGTTTAACTTTTACGGTTAATGGTGAGTTTGGTGCGGGAGTTGTGGCGGAGGGAACTGGTATTTTGCTTAATAATGAAATGGATGATTTTGCCAGCGCGATCGGAAGCCCTAATTTATATAAATTAGTGGGAGGAGACTCCAATAGTATTGCCCCCGGTAAAACCCCTTTATCGAGTATGACACCCACCATTATTACAGAAAATGGTCAATTGCGTTTAGCAATGGGTTCCCCAGGGGGCAGTACCATTATTACTACTGTTGTACAACTACTTTTAAATGTTTTAGTCTATGATATGAATGCAGGGCAAGCTGTATCAGCTTCTCGATTTCATCATCAATGGTTGCCGGATGAATTAAGGGTTGAAAATGGTAGTTTAGAAACGAATACACTGCGGGTTTTAAAACAACAAGGTTATGATATTAAAGAAATGAAACCTTGGGGAAATGCGAATCTTATTCGGGTTACTCCTAATAATCAATTAGAAGGTGCAGCTGATCCTCGCGGTGAAGGTACTGCTAAAGGAATTGATCATAGGTAATGGGTAATGGGTGAGGGGTAATCGGTAATCGGTAATCGGTAATGGGTGATGGGTAATCGGTAATGGGTGATGGGTAATCGGCTATAGCAATCCTAAATAGGTTGTGGTAAAAACGTAGGGGTAGTGCCAGATTGCCGCCCCCCTTGCCCTGAAGAGGGGGGATGAAAAATCGGGGCAACCACGGGGGGATTCCCCTACAAAAATATTACAATTGAAATAGGATTGCTATACCATCTCAGGTATTAATACCATTTCACTTTAAGGTTGATACTTATCTATAGGTTTATGGGGGTTGGTAGTGTGCGCGTCCTCGCTCGCGATGATGCAAAATCAATGCTTATTACCTATTACCTATTACCCATTACCTATTACCTATTACCTATTACCTATTACCCATTACCTATTACCTATTCCCCATTATGACAGGTTCCTGATAATTAGAAGTGTAACCGGGTAAAATTTTTATACTCGGTTGGGCGACTCGTAATGTTAACGAAAGACGCACTTTACCACTCCTATTATAAACTGAGCGATGTACCAGTTTATCGGTAAATAAAACAAACTCACCCGGTTGTAAAACTACCGCGATCGCGCTATCTTCGACTTCCTTGGGAACGTGAAAAAAATGATTACCACTAAAGGGATCTGTGATTTTAATTTCACAATTGTTGATTTCACTTTTGGGGATATATTCAAACCCGTTTGTCTCCGTTACTTCTGTTAAACCAATATAAATATTAATCGTTTTTCCCTCCCCAGTCAGTAAATTCGGATAAATATCTTGATGCCAAAAAGGAATTAATTGACGTGAGGGATAATTTACCCATAATTCCGAACGCCATAATTTTAAATCTTTCCCTAAATACGCTGTCAGTATTTTTAATAAATTCTCGTCTTGACATACCTGCAATACCGCGGCAGAATCTAAATGTCTTTCCATATAAAATTGCTGTTTGTAACATTGAATGAACAACAACATAATTGAACCGAATTGTAACCGTAAAAGGGCTTTTAATGCCTGAGTTAATAAAACTTTAATGGGAGGCTTGGGTAAAACTTCCTTAAAGATTTGATCACAAATCCTCGCGAGTTCATCCTGATTTAATTTGAGAGTATATGGTCCCCATATCTCATCACTCCCATCATAATTAATTCTCTCTTTCTTTAAGGCTTGATTACCGCCAGTCCATAATAAACTTTTTTCCCATAACTGTTGACATAAATCATTGTTTTGTGCTAGTATAGGCAAAGTAGTTTCTTTTCCTTTTTGATCAAGAAAATTGCCTGTGATTAAGTCAAATTCTGGAGAAGTTGCACAGAAGAGACTACTATAGGCTCCTTTTTCGGGACTAATTCCGAAACCGAGATATTTACTCAAACGATGACCGATGGTAATATTAGATTGTACAAAACCCGGATGAACCGCGTTAACGGTGACATTGGTTAATTTTTGGGCAAGTTGTCGGGTTAAGAGTAATAAACAAAGTTTAGACTGGTTATATAATTCGATAAAATTTAAGGGTGTTTCTTTAACGAATAAATCCCACTTAATTTTTGTGGGTTTTAAGGCTAAATCGGAGGATACCATAATCACTCGACTTGGGGCTGCTTCTTGTAATTTATCTAATAATAAATAAGTGAGGAGAAAAGGACCTAAATAATTGGTTCCCCAAATTAATTCAAATCCTTCTTGAGTGACTCCTCTCGCGTCGAATATTCCGGCATTATTGACTAGGATATGTAAGGGTAAATTTCTCTCTTTAAAGAGTTTAACACAGTAACGTACTGACTCTAAGGAGGCAAGATTTAAGGGTAAATATTCTATATTTGGATTTCCGGTAGTTTGGCGGATATACGCGATCGCGCTTGTGGCTTTTTTCTGGCAACGACAAGCAATAAAGACATGATATCCCAATTTAGCTAAACCCACAGATGTCATTAAACCCACACCTGAATTACCACCAGTCACCAGACAAACTTGCATAAATTAACGATTTTTTTGATAATTTTGAGATCTATTATAGCACTCGCGTTGCACCCCATTGACATTCTTTACAAAAACCATTGATTTTATTGCATCTTCCTTCTTCCTTCTTCCTTCATATTACGGTTAACGTCCTAATTTGTTAGGGATACCGTCGCAGCCACCTGGAATCGTTTCGCGGGATTTAGAGCCACACCAAGCACAACAATAATAACGGGCTTCATCGGATAATGATTTCACCGCGGAAAAGTCAACATTTTCTACTACTGTGCCCGTATGAGCCCCTGTTGAATAGTTGGGTTGATCATGGCGATTACGAGGGGAAGCTGTTTCGACAGAGCCATAAAAGAATATCGTACTTTTGAGATCGGATCCGGCTAAATTCGCGTCATATAAAATAGTACGAGATAAATTTGCTCTTCCCAAATCGGCTCCTCGTAAATCAGCCCGAAGTAGATTGGCTTCACTTAAATCTGTCCAACGTAAATCGGAGCCTGCCATATTTGCTCCGGCTAACATTAATCCGATATCAATGACTCGTAATCCGTCTAAACGATCCTCGGCATAACCGCCATTTCCATCTAATATAGGACGGCCTAAATGTTTATCACGTTTCAAGGGTGTTAATAATTTTGATTGTGATAAAAATCGCAGTATTTTCGCTTTCCCTTCGGCATCAACACTGCCTAAAATTGCCGCGGTGCGTCCTTCTGCGAAAGCTCTTTCTTGAGGCCAATCTTCTAAAAATCCATTATCATCTAAGGCTAAATCTACTACTCCTTGAAAATAAGCATCTATGGTTTGTTGTTGGGTAATGCGATTTTGTTGAATAGTTAAATCTTTGGAGATGATATATTGTCGCCACGCGACATAAACCGCGATAATTGCTATTAATAATTGCCCCAGGGCTCCGATTAATTCGGCTAAGGAGCCGATCGCGTCCCAATTGACTTGAATATGACGGCCACCGGGGGCATCTTGATCGCCACTTAACATTAATAATCCCACAATTCCTGAGATTAGTCCTAAACAGGATATCGCGACGGTGCGCCAAGGTGCGGGCACTAATTGAGTCCAGACTTTACCCCAGGTTGGCCATAGCATTGATAAGGCGAGAATAATGGAGGTTAAACCGCTAATTAATGCCATCCAAATATTATCTAAAACCAGAGCAAATAACATCACCGCGATCGATGATAATATCAGGATTGAGACAATACGTTCTAGTGGTGTTGCTTGAAGTGAAAGAGATAAATCTGTTGAATTTGGCCCTATTGTTTTCAACATTTCATCGCGATTAATGTCTGAGGTAATCATATTAGAGAGTGAGTCATAACTCTTCCCATTGAGGTTTGATTCTGGTGATGCTGTTTGGGGTTGAGGAGTATTAGATTCGTTGGACATGATTGTTTGTTAATCTAATTTGGGGAAGTTCTTAAGGGTTATTATGACACAGAAGATATTTTTTGACAACAATAAATATAGGAGTACCTCCGATTTGTGTTATAATGAAGGCAGATCCCAGAAACCGTTTTTTGACAAAAATACTTCACATATTCCTTGTTGGGTTTCGCTGTGCTCAACCCAACCTACAAAAAAACTTACAGGCGATCGCGCAACCCCAATTAAAAAAATCTTAATTCGTAGGTTGGGTTGAGGTGGGTTCGCGATCGTGAACCCACGAAACCCAACATATAGCATTTTTAAATGAGATGTAAATGTGGAACGAACAGGCCTAGAGCCCGTCACAGGCCTTATGCCTGTGCCACAAGTTTCACCTCTGAAATGGAAACACTATATACGAAACCCAACATATTCGAAACCCAACATATTTCTTGTTGGGTTTCGCTGTGCTCAACCCAACCTACAAAAAACTCGCGTTTATCTTGAGTTTTGATAAGATTGTATTAAATAGATCACAACGGTGGTAGTAATCACAAGAAAACTACTAATCATTAAGCCAAGGGATAGGGTTTCCTTAGCTCCTAATGCCACTTGAATTTGTTGCCAAAAAATCAGAGTAAAAAGCCAGATTACTTCTAATTTTAACCATTTGAGGAGAGAGAGGGCTAAAAGATATTGTTGTCTGGCATTTTCTGGGGTTATTTTTACGGGATAATTAAAGGTGTGGGGATATCTACTAATAATGATGAAGACGGTGTTTAAAATGAACGCGACAACTGGGAGTATCAAAATCGTTACTTTCGCACCCCACGCGTCGGGTTTTCCAGTGATGCCAAAATGGATCGGAACACGATCGCGCAAATCGGGCCAAACTAGAAACGCGATCACAACAGAGCACAGAAGTCCCATGATCGCGCCTAATTCCAGTAGGATGTCCACCCAGGAAAGGGGAAATCCCAAAATGGGACGAGGTTGGGGTTGATTAGGTGTCATAAATTGTAAATTTCCATTAAGATTAAGATAAAGACAGTGTTGTTTTAATCGTGCCCCGGTTCAAGAGACAATTCCATGACAAGTACCATTACTGTTGAAAAGAAAAAATTAGAAAAACCACCGCTGACGATTCATACTCTCGGCGATCGCGCACTTCGCCAACCAGCCAAGCGTGTCGCGAATGTCGATGACGAAATTCGTCGCCTGGTACGCGATATGCTTCAAACTATGTATAGCGCAGATGGGATCGGATTAGCCGCGCCCCAAGTAGCCGTACATAAACAAGTTATCGTGATTGACTGCGAACCCGATAACAGCGCGAACCCACCTTTAATCTTAATTAACCCTAGCATTAAGGCTATTGGCAAGGATGTCTGTATTTTCCAAGAGGGATGTTTAAGTATTCCTGGGGTTTATCTGGAAGTGAAACGCCCCGACGCGATCGAGGTTTCTTTCCGTGATGAAAACGGGCGCCCTCAAACCATTCAAGCTACGGAATTATTATCCCGCGCCATTCAACATGAAATGGATCACCTCAATGGCATTTTGTTTGTCGATCGCGTGGAGAATAAGTTAGCTCTTACTGATGAATTAGTCAAGCATAAATTTTCTCCCAAGGCGGTTAAACCTCTATGATGACTCCCAAAAGTGGTGTTTTTTTGTTGGGATCTTGTATTAGCGCGATCGCGGCAGTCGGCTCAATTTTTGAACTTTCTTCAGGAGATCCTGATTTAGGAAATGTAGTTACTGGTACGATTCTGGCTCTTAGTATTCCTCTGGCGGCTTTTTTATTTTATGCCGCGGTGCGTGATGCTAGAGCCAATCAGTAAATTTCGGGAATAGGGAATGGGTAATAGGGAATAGGTAATAGCTAATAGGTAATAGCTAATGGGGAATAGGTAGTGGGTAAGGGGTAATAGGTAATGGGTAATAGGTAATGGGTAATAGGGAATAGTTAACCCTTCTTCCTTATTCCCTCTTCCTTATTCCCTCTTTCTTCTTCTCTCTCCCTTCTCCCTTCTTCCCTTCTTCCTTCTTCCTTCTTCCTTCTTCCTTCCTTCCTTCTTCCCCATTCACCGCGGTTAACAATAATGGGATTTTTGCGACAAATTAATGCCTCTTTAGTAGGCTTACCACCCCAGGTTTATTCTCTGCCTAAGACTCAAGAAATCGCGCTCGGACGTGAACCCAGTTGTGATATAATATTGGATTCACAATTATATGGGATGGTTTCTCGTCGTCATGTGTTACTCCGTCCCCAGTTTAATAATCAATGGGAAATTTGCGATCTTAATAGCGCCAATGGCACTTTTATTAATGGTCAAAAATTACAAGGCTGTCAGATGTTACAAGAACGCGATCGTGTTACCCTTGGGGTAAACGGCCCCGAATTTATCTTTGAATTAACCAATCAATCCGCGGTAAATGTACCCATCCCCTCCAGTAATTCAACCCCGACAAATTCCCCAGTACAATCAGAAGCCGACTCAGTAACATTAACACAATTATTTCCCATCGCGTCAACGGGTAAACAATTACGTCAAAAAGCCTATTTATATCCGGGTTTCGCCACAGTGATTTTCGTGGTATCTATGTTTATCGCGGTGGGTAATCCCCTCGCCTTTAATATGTTAATTGCCACGTATCTCGCGGGTGCTGCTTATTATTTTGTCTATAGACTTTGCGGTAAATATAAACCTTGGTGGGTGCTATTTTTATCAGGAATAATCACTATTATCATTTTAATTAGTCCTCTTTTAAATCTTTTCCTCTTCATTTTTCGTGATATTTTACCCGGTCGCTTACCATCTTCCGGCGAAAATGTCAACTTTTTTGTCTTATTCATAAAAATGTTTTTTGGGGCAGGATTAATGGAAGAATTAATTAAATCCTTACCCGTTTTTGCGGCTTTAATCATAGGTGTTAAAGTCAAGAACACTTATTGGAAATATCAAGTGGGAGTTGGTGAGCCTTTAGACGGAATTTTATTAGGAACGGCTTCCGCGGTAGGATTTACCCTATTAGAAACTCTCGGTCAATATGTCCCTAATATTACCCATAGTATGACGTTACAAGGGGGACAAAATTTAGGTTTCTTAGTGGGTTTACAATTACTAATACCTCGGATTTTAGGCTCAGTGGCCGGACATATTGCCTATAGTGGTTATTTTGGCTATTTTATCGGCTTAAGTGTGTTAAAATCTAAGAAGAAATGGCAAATTTTAACCGTCGGTTATTTAAGTGCTTCTTTCCTTCATGCTTTATGGAATACATCGGGGACTGTCAGTGTTTTTTTATTGGCCTTAGTGGGGGCTTTATCCTATGCTTTTTTAACCGCGGCTATTCTTAAAGCCAGGACTTTATCTCCGACGCGATCGAAAAATTTTGCTACTCATATTTTTCATTAATGAAGGAAGAGGGAAGACTGAAGAAGGAAGGGCGTTGCACAATTAAGGGAGGATTCCGTAGGGGCTATCCCCCCGTGGTCGCCCCAAAACCCATATAGGGTAGGCACTCTGGCACTACCCCTACCCGCGTATCATTCCACCAATGGGCAACACCGATGTTTAATTCCCGCGTCTATGTATCACTTCAATCGCTAAAGCCCCACTCGCTGGCAGGGCTGTTTCACGCTCAGGTTAAATCGGCAAAAGAAAAAGCGATTACTACCAGGTAAACTAGATAGCAATCGCTCTTTTTTTGTCAAAAAATAATATGAACAGTCTAATTCAATATCTGAAAAAAGTCAAGGATTTTCGCCGAAAACAAGGACAACAGCATCCACTGTGGTACATTTTATTGATAGTCATTTTAGGTCTAATGACAGGACACTTAGGATATAGGGCTTTGGGATATTTTGCTAAATCTCAGCCAGGACTATTGGGACAATACTTTCGTAATGGTAGCAGTAAAGTCCCTTCTTACTCAACTATTAGAAGAGCCATGATGGGAGTAGATTGGGCAGATTTAATTGAAATTTTTAATCAATGGGCACTGGAGTTTCCCCAGGCTAATGAGGAAGGTAACTGGCTGGCTATTGATGGCAAAAGCTTAAAATCTACCCTGGAACATTATCGCCATAATCAGCAAAATTTCGTCTCAATGATTTCTGTATTTTGCCAGGAGAATGGATTAGTGTTAACTAAAGTAAAATTGAGAATAAACAGGAGTCTGAAATGCACAGAGTTCAAGATATAGTAAGGAATTTTCCCCTCACTAACCAAGTATTTACGTGGGATGCACTGCATTGTCAAAAAAAAACAATTAACTTGATCTGTGCCCGGGGGAATGACTATTTAATTGCGGTCAAAAAAAATCAACGTGGGTTATACAAGTGCTTAGAAATGGAAGGGGCAACGACCTCTGCTGTAAGTACCCATATCACTGAAGAGAAAAGTCATGGCAGACATATTACCAGACAAGTCTCAGTGTTTAAAACGCCGGAGAGTGTGCAAGTTCAGTGGGCTAATAGTCAAAGATTTATCCAAGTACAAAGAAGTGTAATGAGAGGTGAAAAATATTACAAAGAGACGGGTTATTATCTGAGTATTTGTCAAGACAGTGCGGAAGTGTTTGCTGAAAAAATTAGAGGACATTGGCGGATTGAAAATCAATTACATTGGGTAAAAGATGTGATTTTTGAAGAAGATAAATCCCCCTTACATCAATTTCAAGCTGTGACTAACTTCTCAATTCTCTCAACCATTGCTATGAATATTTACCGAATTTTGGGCTTTTTATCAGTAACAGAAGGCCGAAGATGGCTCGATGGAAGGTTTTGGCGGTTGATGATTTTGTTAGAATGAAACAGCCCTGCCACTCGCTGGGGAAACCAATTAAATGGAAATAGACTATGGTGCGCGATCCCGTTTTTTCATCGTCAGGACATTCCACACGCAAGGTTGCCTTCGCGGGCTGCCGGGAATTTTCAGGCATCTTGGCAGATGATGCTTTCGCGCTGCCGTTTCTCACGGCGCGCGGGATTGAGGTCGTGGGCTGGTCCTGGGACGACCCTGATGCGCCGTGGGCCGAACATGATGCCGTCGTCATTCGCTCAACCTGGGACTACTCCGAGCGGATCGAGGAATTCGAGCGTTGGATTAAGTGTCTGCGCGAAACCGGCGTTCGCGTTCTCAACCCGCCAGACCTGCTGCTCTGGAATGCACGCAAGACCTACCTCCGCGACCTTGAGGCGCGTGGGGTCGCCATCGTCCCAACCCTGTTCGTTGAGCCCGATGAAGTATCAACGCTTCCCGACAAGATTCGTTCGCTGGACGCAACCCAAGTCATCGTCAAGCCGGCGGTCTCAGCCGGTGCCCGTGGTCTCATCCGTTTGCGAAGTGACGAGGTGGAAGCTCGACAATCGGAACTTACGGCTCTTGCTGTATATGGAACCTTACTCGTACAGCCCTACCTCGCCGAGGTGGAGACGGAGGGAGAGTGGTCTCTCCTGTATCTCGGTGGCAAGCCCTCGCACGCAGTCCTGAAGATGCCGAAGCCAGGGGACTTTCGCGTTCATGAGCACTTCGGTGGAAGTGTATACCCGCTTACGCCGCCATCCGAGTTCCTACGCGCCGCAGAGGAGGTCGTTACCGCTGCACCGGACCTGACACTCTACGCACGTGTCGATCTCATTCGTGCGGGCAGCCGAGTACTGCTTGGGGAACTCGAAGTCCTCGAACCGCTCCTCTACCTTGAACATGACCCACTGGCACCCGCGCGCTTTGCGGCGGCGATCGACGAGGCGGTGCCTGGTCTGGGGGGCTCAGACGGACTCTCCTGAGAGACCCCTATTGCCCCGTTCCTGATCCTTACAGCGTTTGTGTAGCAATCGTACAGAAACTTACGCTAAGGCTAAAACCCTCAATAAGTCATTTTTTTTACTGGGTGTCATTTAAGAAAATTATTAAATGACTATCCATAACCCATAACCCATCACCCAGCATCTAAACATCGCGATCGGACTTATCCCCAAAAATCCCATCACTACTTGATCGCGATAATTCCCTCATCCCCAACACCCCATCACCCATCACCACGATCGAGGCTTCACCCAAAAAAAATCTCCCAAAAATCCCTAGGTTACACCCTAGTTACACCCTGGTAAACACCCTCAAACCCTTATACAGTAAGGATGTTACAGCGGTTACCCTTTTCTTTTTACCACATTCTGGCTACACTCCTCAATCTGTCTGGCTTTCAACCTCGTCGTCACCCCGTGAGGTAAAGTCCTCATGATTTCACTATAGCGCTACGCGCTATGGTTAGGACGGAAATATGATAAAATGCGGTAAGATTTTAATGGCAGAAAATAGTTATGGCTGCACCTCAATGGCAACGTTCCAATTTTTGGTACGATGGAAAGCGTCAATTTTTCATTGTGTTAAGTGTTGGTACTGACCCTACTCATTTGGGTTTTCTTCGTTTTGTCAATTCCTGCACCGCAAATGACATACCCTTTTATATCCTCGGTCAAGGTCAACCATGGCGAGGCGGTGATATGACAAATGACCCAGGCGGTGGGCAAAAAGTAAATTTTCTAAAAGCTGGACTTGTCGAATTGCGCAATGCATTTCCGGACATTTTTGCCAACTTGCTTGTATTATTCACTGACTGTTATGACGTTTGTGTTGTTGCTTCAGTTGATGAAATTCTTAGAAAATATACGGTATTTCAAGGAAAAATTGTTTTTTCAACCGAAGTAAGTTGTTGGCCCGATTCTGAACTTTCTACACAATATCCTTTAGCCCCAGACAATTCTCCATTTCGCTATCTTAATTCGGGTGGTTTTATCGGACCGGCAACAGATATTCTAGATCTTATCAACACGACTAGCATTCGCGATAATGAGGATGACCAGCGATACTACACAAATTTCTTTCTGAATCCACGCTCTACAGAAACCCATAAAGGACTGACTTTGGATTATCGTTGTGAAATTTTTCAAACGCTTAATCATATTCCTGAAGGGTCGGTAGACTGTTCTTCACCTCGCCCTAGAAATAATTTTTTTAATACCGAGCCTTGTTTTTTTCATGCTAATGGCTCTGACCACGTGGCTCGATTTTTTGACCACTTAAGTTTTGAGCAACGCGAATCCCGTATTCTTTCACCACTCAACAACAAAATTAATCATATCATTGTGATTAATATGGCACATCATACAGATAAACGAGCGTTTATTGAGCAGCAACTTCAAATCTGTTTACAAGAATATCCCGCCATTTCTGTTGAATTTTTCGTTGCCATTAATGGCATGACAATAACTCCTCGTTTACTTGGCGATATGAACGCCAAAATTGACGAAACTTGGCTGAATCCGTACAGCAACAAACCACTGACACATGGTGAAGTAGGTTGCGCTCTTAGCCATCATGCCGTGTGGACAAAAATCCGTGATGGAAATTGGTCAAATGTTTTAGTCATAGAAGATGATGTAATAATTCCACCTGACTTGATAACTAAGTTAGAAACCTTTATGGGTGAACTGACTGAGCCGTGGGATTTAGCTTATGTTGGACGCAAACCACTCCGCCATAACGAATATCGTCTCAGTGAACATGTTGTTGTACCAAAATATAGTTACTGGACAAATGCGTATGTCCTAAATCCAGCAGGTGCGAATAAACTTTTAGCGACTGATTATCTTCAACGTATTATTCCAGTCGATGAATATTTACCGCTAATGTACCATTCCCATTTTAACGCACTGCGCCTCAATCATTACTGTGGCTTTGCTCCCCTGTTAGCTGTTGCATTTGATCCGCTTTTAATTCGTCCGATTGATGAAACGTTTCAAGAAAGTGATACTGAAATTTCCCCACTTTTTGGACATGAAAAATGTCTAACGATGACTTATGATGGACTTTTAACACCAATTCCAACACATCTTATCACTGAATTACGTAGGGAGTTTGCCACTACTGGTTACGTCAAATTACCGAGATTCTTAAGCGTCAAAGGACTTCATTTTTTAAAACAAGAAGGGGTTCGATTAGCACAATTCGTAACGCCGCATAATTTTGTGATGGAAGAGTATGACACTATTCGTAAATTAGGTACTATCGGTGGACGAACGATTTCTGTTCAATCACCTTTTTTAAGTGGTCTTTATACTTTGCAAATTATTCAGCAAATCATCGAAACAATTGTAGGTAATCAAATCTATCCGTGCCAACACCCAAACGAATTTATGGTCATGAATTACCTCTCTGATGAAGGGGATACTCATGGTTGGCATCTTGATGACCCAGCGTACGCTCTAATTATATTTATTGAGTCCCCATCGGTCGGAGAAGGTGGAGAGGTTGAACTTATTCCTCATTGGAAGAAAGTTTGTGAACAGTTCGGCGTTTTACCAGACAAAAATATCCCTGCTACTATTGAGCTATGTCGAAAAAACGGAATAATTCAATCTAAATATCACGCCGCAGGTGATGCTTATTTGATCCGTGCAGACCAATGTATGCATCAGGTGAGTAAAATTAATACTGGTCAACAACGCATTGTGTTGAATATTGCGTTTGAGTCCACTGCAACTCCTCATTATGGAAACACGGCAACTAAACTTTATGAGTAGTTATGTCACTTGCCTTGAATTTCAAAAATGAATAGCAGATTACAAAGATTTATTAAGCTTTCAATCCCTATTACAGTAGTTTCTTTGTTATTTCAAGCCTTTGATCTGGTAGACCTTTTTTTTATTGGGCAGTTAGGTAAAGAAGCAATTGCAACTGCTGGTTTTGCTCTCACAGTCTTTAGCTTTGTGCTAGCACCTTTAGATGGATTTTTTGAATCCGTTACTATCCTAGCGGGGGAAGCCTACGGTGTAAGCGACTACAAACGCCTTCATGCTTTGCTTTATCACGCATTATTACTTGCGCTTGGACTCGGAATTATCAGCATAATGTTTTTCTTCCCACTTTCGGCAATCATGGGTTTACTATTGTCCGAATCCGAGATGTTAGAAAAAAGTCAGCAATTTCTTGGCATTTTATGTCTTGCCTTCGTACCTACCGCACTTAACTTGGTTTTATCTCGTTTTCTTCTTGTTATGCACCACACTCGTGAATACGCTGGGCTAACCTTGATTACGATGATATGTAACATTCTATTCGATTGGCTTTTCATCTTTGGTCATTTAGGTTTTCCAGCATTTGGAGTTGTCGGCGCGGCTATAGCGATGCTAACTGCTCGAATTTTTTCTGCTATTTTTATACTCTCTTACCTTAAATGGATAACAGTCCCACTTTTTTTAGGTAGTCCCGCTCCAAAAATCAACCGACAAATTTTTTGGAATTTAGCTAAAACGGGTTTTCCTATGGCACAGGCCTACTTCTTAGAGGTTTCTGCATGGGCAGTTTTCATTAGCACAATTAGTCATCTTGGTGTAGTACCAATGGCGGCACACATTATCGGGATGAGAATTAAAGATATTGGTTACATCTTTGGCGCAGGTGCTGCCAGTATGACAACCGTTCAAGTCGCCCATGCGATAGCGCGTAACGACGCAGTTGGCGCAAAAAAAGAATCATCCCTTGCCGCCTGCTGGGCAGTTATAATGATGGAAGGAGTTAGCATTCTCGCCCTAGTTTTTTCGCCGTTAGTCATCGGAATATTCAGTAACGACACTGAAGTCATAGCAACCAGTACCACCATTCTGCGCATTCATATTCTTTACCAAGCTTGCGATGCTATTTTTATGATTTACCGAGCCGCTTTGGTGGGATTAAATGATACTTTATATGTGCGAAATATCAGTTTATTAGGCGGCTGGTTTGTAATGATACCTGTTTCATTATTACTAACAAACATTATGTCTTTCGGCGTAGTAGGGGCTTGGCTTGGACTAACCCTTAATGTGTCAATCAGTGCGATATTCTACGCAGGACGTTTTCACTTTAAATTGAGAGATGGAATAAACAATTGAGAAAAGTTACAGCAAATTGACATCAAATGTACCACAGAATCAATAGACCTCTTGCGAAACTCAAAAAAAATCAATTATTGTTATGAAATCGTCCAAAATTTACTCTTTTGCCTTTTGTCTGTTGCCTGTTGCGTTACTTTCGCTGCGAGGTCTATTAAAATCTTGCAGGAAGGAGGAAACTCCTTCTTCCACCCAACTCCCCACAGAGTGGGGAGTTGGGTGGAAACACATCCGCCCCACCGGGACGGTGGTGGTCATAGTGCTCTCCCCACTCTGTGGGGAAATTAGTTGAATGGAAACCAGAAGCGCAGAACCTCTGCGCTTTTGGTGTGGTTTTGGGCTACTTTTGGTGTGGTTTTGGTTACGCGGTAAATAGAGACAATTGTCCTTGATGATGCCAATCCCAGAGGGTTGTTTTGATGAGCGCGATCGTTTCTGTAATTAAAGGATCAAAGCTGAAATTTTTGATAATCTCCCCACTCTCATCTATTGCTAAGTACCCCTCATCATCATCCCAAAAGTGAGGAATTTCCTTTACAAACATCTCTCCTGATGGGAACACTACTTGTAGGCTCATTTCTTCTAAAAAATCTCCGACTAGGTATCCTTTAACTGACTCTTCACAATTGATAATTGACAATTAATAATTAATAATTATCAACTGTCAATTATTAATTACCCAATTGGCAATCGATAATTGAAAACTGTTTAGCTCACTTGCCCCTCTTGCATTCTCAAGAGCTTAATGATAAAATTTTGCATTAATCAATGGAGATAAGGATCAACCATGTTAAAAGTACATCTAGGACAACTGCAACCCGGTGAAGTGGCAACGATCGCGTTGATTGAAGCAGAAGAAGGCTTACGACAAAGACTTCATGCCCTAGGGTTTCGTGTCACCCGCCCAGTGAAAATGATTCGACGGGCTTGGTGTAATGGGCCTCTTCATGTCAGAATTGGTAGCACTGAAGTGATGTTACGCACGCGAGATGCCCAAGAAATTCACATTAAGGATATCTGCACAGGAGTAAGTTAATGAAACAAATTGCTGTTTTGGGAATGCCTAATACGGGTAAATCTACCCTATTTAACCGTATGACGGGGGCTAATGCGAATATCGGGAATTGGCCGGGTATTACCGTTGACTTAATGATGGCAAAAGTGAAATTTGGCTCGGAAGTCGCGGAGATGATCGACTTACCCGGAATTTATGATTTACGGGGTTTTTCTGAAGATGAAAAAGTGGTGCAGAATTTTCTGGAAAATAATGCCATTAACCTGATTTTAATGGTTCTTAATGCCACACAACTTGATCGTCAAATCAGTCTCGCGTTGCAGGTAAAATTTTTAGGCTTGCCTACAGTATTATTGTTAAATATGGCTGATGAAGCCAGCCAATTTGGGGTGAAATTAGAAGTCGATAAAATTGCCCAACATTTAGGTTTTCCCGTCATTCCCATTAGTGCTAAGTATGGGGATGGCTATGAGGACGCGTTAGGGAAAATTAGTGAGGTTTTAAGTCATCAAGAAAATCCGGTTTTAGTGGAGTCTTTTGCCTCCCGTTTTGCCAATGATCAGCAAATTACGGAAGAAATGGCAAGACTTTTACAGGACGCGGTGCATATTCCTGAAGAAATGGAGGAAAATTTAACGACAAAAATCGATCGCGTCTTATTACATCCTTTTTGGGGGTTGCCGATTTTCTTTGCTTCGATGTTTCTCATGTTTCAGATCGTTTACGCGATCGGCACTCCCTTACAAGAGGTAATGAATAATGGTTTTGAGTTATTAAAAAGCCGTATTTTTGAACCGATATTAACGGGAATCCCTGCCTTTGCCCAAGGTTTTTTGTTAGATGGAATTTATACGGGAATTACCACAGTATTAGCTTTTATTCCTGTTATTTTGTTATTTTTTGTTTGTATGGCCATTATCGAAGATAGTGGTTATTTATCTCGCTCCGCGTTTTTGATGGACGCGTTAATGGCTAAATTGGGATTAGATGGGCGATCGTTTGTTATGTCTTTGATGGGGTTTGGTTGTAATGTTCCTGCCATTATGGGCACGAGAGTGATGCGATCGCCTGGTTTAAGAATGTTATCAATGTTAGTGATTCCCTTTTCATTATGTTCGGCGAGATTGAATGTTTTTATCTTTATGACAACCGCGTTATTTAATCCATATATCGCGCCCTTTGTCCTTTTCAGTTTATATTTACTCAGTTTTGTCGCGGCTATCTCTACGGCGGCTTTATTTAAGGGTCAATTTCAGAATCAAGAACCCTTTGTTTTAGAGTTACCGCCCTATCGTTTTCCCACTGTTAAACAAATGATATTACGATCTTGGAGTGAAGTCAAACATTTTATTAGATGGTCCAATCGTTTTATTATTTTTGGAGTTATCGCGATTTGGGGATTAAATAATTTCCCGATGGGAGTAACTCCGGCCAGTGCGGAAAGTTTTTCTGGTATGATTGGACATATCACTCAACCAGTTTTAGCACCCATTGGTATTAATTCTCAATTAGCTGTCGCGTTAATTTTTGGGTTTATTGCTAAAGAGATTGTTTTAGGTGGTTTAGCGGTTATCTATGGCAAATCTGATGATACAGAATTAATGGGCGCGATCGCGCAACAAGTGGACTGGGTACAGGCCTATAGTTTTATGTTGTTTACCTTGCTGTATACGCCTTGTTTATCAACCGTCGCGGTATTAAAAACGGAATCAAAGAAAGTGAGTTTTGCGATTTTATCTGTATTTTGGTCCTTAGCATTAGCATGGATATCGAGTTTTATTTTCTATCAAATTGCTCGGAGGTTAGGTTTTTAGAAGACGGTGAGAAACCGGGTTTCTTTAGCAATACCTTCGCCAATTTTAAGAGGGAGTGGTAGAAACCTCAATTGCGCAGGCCCCTACCAACAAATGCGTACCCAAATCCGCAGCCCATAAAATCGGCTCAGGTTTTTCCACAAGGAATTTAATGGTTTCGCAAACCGCTTGGAAAAATCTAGGTAAATCTAGCAAAACTCCGCGGTGTAAGTTTCTTAAGCATTCTTTCCTAGTGCTTACGCTTCCCGGAGGCTATACGCTCAGGGTTGGCCAGGAAATCCCAGTTGGAGATGGCATAGTAACAATGTCTAGTTGTTACTATGCCAGAAGACTTGATTTTTTTATTCAGTTTATTCCACAGGCTCCAAACGTGCTTAGTGGAGTTCACCTCAACCAAGGCGGTTAAGGAGCCTGGTATTTTTTCCGACAACATCCGTCCCCTACGGGCTATCACTAACGCGGCCGCTTCATCACTAGCCAAACCATACATTTTTAGGTATTTAACCAAGCCAATGATACTAGAATAAGCCGGATTTACCGTTATTAATTCAATCCCTCTGTTAGAAAAAATCGAATTCAACAACTTGAAAAACTCAGAATAAGCCCAATGTGAAAGCATCCGAGCATATTTCTTACCGTGTTCTCTGAGTTGAGCTTTCTTGGTTGTAAAGTCTAATTCTTCACAGACAACAGGGCATTGAAACTTTTTTGCTAATGCCGCTAATTCTAGGCAAGCATTCACAATTTGAGCCTGTTGTTGACCTTTGGGTAAACCAGTTTGTAGTGGGATTTGACCGTGGGCTTTCAAGTTACCGACCGCATCAATATAAGCCCAACCAATTGACCCCTGATTCATGTCTATACCGATACAACCATAATCTACAGAACGTGATACCTGCTTAACTTCTGACGGCGTGAAACTAACAGCAACACACCATTTACCATCCTTGTAATAGAAGTGCCAAGTTTTAGCCCCTGTAGCTGGTAATCGGTTAATGTTGCTCCGGAAGTTTCCAATTTTAGACTCGACATATTTACCAAACTTAGACTCTAAACAAGCCGGAACTCTAAACTTAAGATTACTCCCGTCCCATTGACACACCTGATTACCATAAGATTCATCCTTAGAGCCAACGATAAAAGCTTGATTCTTAGGCACTCTAACCCTTACAGGTATTGACTTTAGGGAGGCTAATATTTGCCGATACCGGGTTAACTTACGCTTTTTATTGTGTATCTGAAAGCGTAAGTTTTGCCAGTTAGTTTGACGATACTTTAAGGAACTAGACAAAGGAAACACACAGCCAGATTTACTGTTTTGCCAGTTCTTTTTCCGGTAAAAATTCCGAGCTAATTTGAGTTTTCTCTCCGCTTTTTTCAACCAACTCTCACAAGATTTAGCCTGATTCTCTAAGGTTTTTCTATGTAAAATCCGGCACTCCTTAGCACCATCAACAGCACCCTTAGCCGATGATATTACACCATGAGCATGACGTTTACTAATGCCGTAAGTTTTTTGGAGGTGGGTGTTCCATTGTGACTTGTTAAAGTCTTCTCCTGACAGCATTAAGTTGACGGTTTCACATACCGCTTTGTGAAATATTGGTGTGTAAGCACTCAAAAACATCTCAAGCTGAGTTTTGCCAATTGCGTTTAACTCATCTATCGGTGTCGGGAGTCCTTTGCAGTATGTGAGCGTCATCTTGTTTATTAACCTCTAAAAACCTTATTTTATTTGTATGTTATATCATGGTTGTTTAGCTTGTGTACCCCTTTTTTGCTCTACAAAGTCAGCGGGCCCCTCATCCCTCCTTCTCCCAACGATGGTGTCTACACTGACAGCTTTGAGTTGCCCTAGTTCTCCTATACTAATTAGTCTGTCCATTACTAACTCCGAGAATTACCTATTTAAAATCTAGGTAAATATAGATATTTTGTCAACTGCTGTTAACCCCATGCCGCAGCCCCCTCATGACGCAAATCCGTTGCTCCCACGTCGTGGGCGGAGGCTCACGCCCCTTCAGTCTTGAACTTAAATTTTCTTGACACAGCTCTTTCTATTTATATCTAATGAGCCATCACCCATGACTAAACCTCATTTCGGACTGAATTGTAAAGAAATGTTACAATATTAGCATTAAAGCAGTATAGCGTCTTGACACCGAGAAAATAAGCAGTTATCTTGAGATACATACCCGGGTAAGCAAATTCGTTGTCATTATGCAAGATAAGCAAAAGGTTACGTTGTATCTTCCACCCGAACTCCATCGCCAGCTCAAAATCAAAGCAGCTGTGGATTCTGAGCCAATGTCAGCCCTTGCTGAAAGAGCAATTGACTTTTACCTTGGACACCCTGATGTGGTTGAAGAAGTAGAAGGCTCCTTTGGACAAACCTATAGAGTTTATAGTTGTCCAGAATGTACAGGCTCAGTGGTAATGCGAGATGGAGAATTGGTATCCCTGAAAAATCAGCCCACAGTTTTGACGGATCAGGAACTACCAGTAAACGCGGTGTCAAGCCTCAATGCCAGCACCGGATCATCGGGAGAAGAGGAGTTAGTTCCCTGCTAGGATTTCCCTTATTGATGGAACTGGCGCTGGAGCTCAAGATCGTTAAATGCTGGGGGCGGGCGAGAATTAGCAATTGAAAATTCCCGAATGTTTGCAGCCACTCTATTTGGATTGAGGAAATCGAGGACTATGCAAGAAGAAATTAGCATTTTAATTCAAGCTCAATATCCTCTGATCTACCTCCTAACATCTGAGGAAGAGCGGGCAGAGCAAGCAATTGCTACAATGGCTCAAAACAAGCCCCAGCGACGGGTGTTTGTTTGGACACAGACTATCGGAATGATAGAATATGGCCAACCGCGTGTCACCACGCAGCATAATACCCTCTCGGCGGAAGCGGCGATTTCATGGGTAATCAAGGAGCCTGCTGAGAATCCGACCATTTTTATCTTCAAAGACTTGCATCCTTTTTTGGTGGATGCCAATGTGATTCGGCGGTTACGGGACGCGATCGCGTCTTTCAAGGGGACACAAAAAACGATTATTTTAATGTCACCTGTACAACAAGTTCCGATTGAACTTGAGAAAGAAGTGGTAGTGTTAGATTTTCCCCTGCCAGACATGAAAGAACTTAATCTAGTTCTGTCGAAACAGTTGGAAAAATCACGGCCCAGACGCATTAGTACAGAAGTCCGAGAAAAACTCTTAAAAGCCGCGTTGGGTTTAACTAAAGATGAAGCTGAAAAAGTTTATCGCAAAGCGCAAGTAATCTCTGGGCGTTTGACAGAAGAAGAAGTTAATATTGTTCTGTCAGAAAAGCAACAACTGATTCGGCGTAATGGCATTTTAGAGTATATTGAAGAGGATGAAACTCTCGATGCAGTGGGCGGTTTAGAGGAACTAAAACACTGGTTGAGACAACGCTCTAACGCGTTTACAGAACGAGCGAGAGAGTATGGTTTACCCCAACCGAAAGGAATGTTAATTTTAGGAGTTCCGGGTTGTGGGAAATCTTTAATCGCGAAGACTACTTCCCGTTTATGGGGATTACCTCTGTTACGGTTAGATATTGGTCGAGTTTATGATGGTTCGATGGTGGGGCGATCGGAGGCAAATTTACGAAATGCTCTGAAAACCGCGGAATCCATTTCACCAGCCATTTTATTTATAGATGAACTCGATAAAGCCTTCGCGGGGACTTCCGGTTCTGCCGACTCCGACGCGGGTACATCCAGTCGTATTTTTGGTTCTTTCCTGACTTGGATGCAAGAAAAGAAATCTCCTGTATTTGTGATGGCCACCGCGAACCGGGTGGAACGCTTACCAGGAGAATTTCTCAGAAAAGGACGTTTTGATGAAATTTTCTTTGTGGATTTACCCACAAAAGAAGAACGCCAAGATATTTTCAAAATTCACCTGTCCAAACGGCGCAAAGATATTGGGCGTTTTGACTTAGAACAATTGTCCAATATGTGCGACGGGTTTTCCGGGGCAGAAATTGAGCAAGGCATCATCGCGTCAATGTATGAAGCCTTTGCCCAAGATAGAGAATTTACGCAGCTAGACATTATCGCCGCGATCAAATCGACATTACCGCTGTCTCGCACCATGACTGAACAAGTCACCGCGCTACGAGATTGGGCCAGACAGCGGGCGCGGCCGGCTGCACACTCCGCGGCTGATTATCAGCGCTTGGAGTTTTAAAAGCTTTCTCCTGGTTCCCGCCAGGAGTAAAGACTAGCAACTTAAATGCTACAGAGTTGCTAGTGGTTTCCCAAAAAGCCGCATTTTCCGTTGGCGGCAGTTCAGTTCAAACCGTTGTTGTTTTCTATGAGTTCCATTAGGAGGAAATCCCATGTCTCACTTTAGCACACTGCGTACCAAAATCACCGATGCCGAAATCTTGAAGGCTTCTCTGCGTGACTTGGGTATCTCTGTGAATACTGAAGCCGATGTGCGCGGCTACAATAGCCAACGGGTTCGTGCGGATATAGTGGCAGTTCTCGAAGGAGAATATGATTTAGGTTGGTCTCGTAATGGCGACGGCTCTTTTGATTTAATTGCGGATCTGTGGGGCGTTGCCAAAAAGCATAATCAAACAGAATTGATTAATTCGATCAACCAGAAGTATGCCGTAAATAAGACGTTGGCTGCTGTCAAACAACGTGGTTTACAAAATGCCAATGTCAAACTGGTGGTGCAAAATTAATCGATCTCTGTGTTTGTTCCCAAGCTTCCGGGTTAACCAACGGGTTAACCCGTTTTTTTTTGGAGCCTGTCACCTTTGCCTGTGAGTCTGATCTATCGCAATTCTGATACTGGTGAGGTGTAGTAATAGCAGTGGGCCGATCGCGTTTCTCCTACATACCCACAAAGGGCGCGATAGGGCCTTCTCCCACATACCCAAAAAAGTGAGACATCTTTACAGATTATGCTAAAATCAGATAAAACTTAATGAAAAGCAGATGACTTCTTCTGTTAACGTCAAACAAGAAGTATTAAGAGAGATTGACAAATTCGCGGAGGCTCAACTCTCTAGGGTTTTACAGTTTATTCATTCTTTTTTATCTGACTCTAGTCAACAGTCTAATAAGAAGACTATCTTTGAGCCTATTTCTGATTTTATTGGGAGGGTAAAGCGGGAAAATTAGCGCGTAATATTGCCCAATAATTATTATATAAAAAAAGGTTAGTGATACCGGAGGTTTTTCAACAATGATAACAGTATCCATCAATGAAGAATATGCTAAAATTTTGAGTGATTTTGGCAATTTGCAATCGGAGATAAACTTGGCAATCAAACGCTATAGTATTGAAATCATTGCTAATAAAATTATTGAACTTCAAAGCAAAAATCAACATTATCAAAGCAAATATAAAAGTGATTTTGTGACATTTTTTGATAAAATTAAGCAAGATGAAACATTTATCTCTGAAATAGAAAATAATATTGATAAACGGTGGGAAATAGATTTAGCTGAGTGGGAATTTTCTCATAAGGGAGTACAAGATTGGACGGAAAAATTACAGGCTATTTTACTCATATAATTGAACGGGCAAAAATTACCTTTCCGCAAGTTCAATACCAGATTGATAATACTCCTAAACGTGCTATTTTGCGGCTAAACGCTTTTTATGGTGAGTATCAAATATTGGTGACAGAATTATTGAGTAATGAAGCTCGTCAATATCGTTATTATGTCTGAAAAGATGATTGGGTAAAGGCGGGGTTTGATAATGCACCTGATCCGCGTGCCATTCGTTTGAAGTATGGTAAAATTGGTTATGAGCATTCGGGTGAATTTATCCCTCATCTTCATTTAGAAAATAAAAATGAACTTCTTTTAACTGAGGATATCACGTTTGATATTTTTATTGATTGGTTAAAAGCACATTTAAGTGTGTAAAACCCCGATACGGCTTCTCCTACATACCAAAAAAAACGCGATCGAGCTTCTCCCACCCACAAACAACGGGGATGAGGGCAGACAAGAGACGCGATCGCGCTTTGGGCAGGAGAAACCGGGTTTCTTAGAAAGATTTTCGCCTAAAACCAGAGTGCCTCATAGAAACCCGGTTTCTGACAAGAGACGCGATCGCGTTGGGTGCGCGCAGCACAATCGCCAAAGGAAGATAGACGATTTTTATGGAGATGGCGACTAGGAAGTAGGATCAATAGATAGATTGGTAGGAGGAGTTGGTAAAGGCATATCACCCTCAACAGGAGTGAGAGTTACTTGTGGCTTAGAAGCCGCTTTATTGGCCTCAATAATCTCTGTGATTGCTTCCCTAAAATGAGTTTGAGTAACACGCTTTTCTTCTTTAGATTTGTCTTCTCTAGCAGCAGCAACCACAGCTTGAAAAACAGCATTTTTCATATCTCTACCTGAGATTCCATCAAAGTCTTTAGCTAATTCGGCAAAATTGACGGAATCATCTAAAGGAAGTTGGCTCGGAATTTGTGCTTGCCAAATTTTTTCTCTTGCCTCTTCATTTGGTAAATCAAACTGAACTTTCCAGCGGATTCTACTAACAAAAGCCGGATCGTAATTGCGAATTAAATTAGTAGCAAAAATCACAATTCCTTCATAAGCTGATAATTGCTTAATCATTACACTGCGGGTTAAATTCACGGCTGTATCCGTTGCTTGAGTAACATTTTCTAGTCGTTTACCCAAGAAAGAATCAGCTTCATCAAAAAATAAAACCGCATTATTTTGTGTGGCAAAATCAAAAGCACCTCGAATATTTTTAGGAGTCTCTCCCACATATTTAGACTCGATTTGTTCGTAGGGAACATCGAGTATTTTGAGGTTTAAAGCATGAGCGAGAGCTTCAGCAGTGAGAGTTTTTCCTGTTCCTGGTGGACCGGAAAAATTGACAGAAAGAGCTTTATCTAATTTGTGTTTTTCCGCCATTCCCCACTCTTGATAAATTAAATCTTGATACTCTATTTCCGCCAAAATTAAATCGACTTGATGCTTAGTGCTTTCTGGCAAAATTACATCACTTAAAGTATATTTTGCATCTCTTAAGTAGAGACTAAAATCTATCTTTGATTGGGAATCATCATCTTTCTCTTGATTCTCTTCTGACTTGTTCCCCGTTGATTGGTAATTTGGCTTTTCGCGATCGATATTAACCGTTTCACCTGCGGCTTTAAGAAAATCATCTAATCTTGGCATATTTTTTACCTTCCCTTATCCTATGAAATTAACCTACAGTTATAAGACTTACGCAAAGAAACCCTGTTTCTATGATAAATCTTCGGTTTGGCAACGATAAATCTACGAAGAAACAGGGTTTCTAGCCTCGTAGTGCGTAAGTTCTGAGTTAGAGGAATTAAATATTTAAAAGATTAACTCCAATTATTTAAAGCATATCTTTTTGCTTCCGATCTATTTTCAGTCAAGTTGAGTACACTTTTAAGTTCGCGTACAGTTTCAACATCCAACTCAAGAATCAAAACTTCAGATGGTTTTGTATTAAAATACTCTGGGGCCCAAATTTCCATGATTATCTCATGTTGATTTGTCCCCAGATAGAAAATTACATACAAAGTCTCACCCAGCTCAAACTCTGAAATTAAAATTGCTTTGATTTTTTCTTCCCAGATTGGCTTTAATTTCTTTTCCAGAACATCTGGAAGACTATCAGAAATTTTATCCTTATTCCCTAATCGATCGCGATCCATAAATAAGGTGAAAAATTTCTCAATTATTTGACAGATAAAATTTTTCATCCGAGTAATCATTCTCCTTAGATTAATAGCACCTAATTGCTTGATGAAGGATATTTGTTACATCCTCTTAAGCTAGTCAAAAATTTGGCGTTGCACAAAATAGGGATGATATTGTAGGGGCAATCCCCCCGTGGTTGCCCCAAAACCCCCGTGGTTGCCCCAAAACCCCCGTGGTTGCCCCAAAACCCCCGTGGTTGCCCCAAAACCCCCGTGGTTG
>Ga0209812_10000113_pt1 | contig 73551 bp, 70 predicted proteins | sample JI71714BDNA_FD_187502 | JGI IMG/M metagenome (GOLD analysis project Ga0209812, IMG submission 187502) | Wastewater effluent complex algal communities from Wisconsin, to seasonally profile nutrient transformation and Carbon sequestration -... | ecosystem: Engineered > WWTP > Effluent > Algae... | reverse complement strand
CTTGGTAGCAAGAAGAAGGGATAATGTTGGAGAGCGATTGGCGAGTTTCTGTATCAGCATTGGATGGGGTCTGAAACCAGGTAAATAATGAAAGCGATATATATTGTACTACTGGCCCTATTTCTCGACTTACCTGCGGTCGGCCAATTCCTCCTTCTGTAAGCTTCCCCCAAGTTCAGCCATTCATTACTGGAAGTGAAGTGGTCCATAAAGGAGCGTCGCTCTCACGGTCACACCCGCCGATACGTCGCCTGCCGCTTCGTCCCACTCAATACCAACACCTTCCCCTCCACCGCCTCCGCCAGGTCTCTGCTCGCCGTGGCGGTGCTCAGCTCCGGGAAGAGGTTCAGGTAGTCCTTCCGGCGAAAGGAGCGGTCGGGGCCTTGTTTCAAGAAGAGGGCCACGCGATCGGCGCCGGTGAGCACCGGGTTGGGCGCGGCGAGTAGCTCGGCCAGGGCCTCATCGATGCGTTCCAGGAGGTAGTTGATGAACTCGCCGCAGTCGCCGCGTCGGTCGGCGTATTCCAATGCGGCGTAGTAGGCGGGCTGGGTGCGTTGGATGAAGGCTTCCACCGGCAGGTAACTGAAGACCGGCCAATAGCGCATGAGCATCCGTTTCTGCCAGAGCCGGGCCAGGCGGCCGTTGCCCGCCGTGAAGGGGCGCAGGTAGACCAGGCCGAAGTGGAGCACACAGCTCGTGACCAGGGGTGGGAAGTCATCCTCCTCGGCGAAGCGCAGCAGTTCCTGCACGTTCGCCGGCAGGTCGTAGGCGTTGGCGGTGCGCAAGGGCTCGGGGTCGCCATAGAGCACGTCCATGGCGCCGGTGCGGAAATGGCCGGCATCGAGGGCCAGTCCGTGCATGAGCACGCTATGGGCATGCCGGAGGTCGTGCTCCACGAAGGGGTCCAGGTCTTCGATCAGGGCATGGGCCCGGTGGGTGTTCACGGCCTCCAGTGCGCTGGGGCCCTCGGTAACGGCGCCGGGTTTATCCAGGATATCGGCCACCGGCAACGCATCCAGCGTGCTGCCTTCGATGGCCAAGGTGCTGTGGACCGCACTGATGTTGTAGGCCTTCTCCAGGTGGACGGGTGGCCTGTGGAGGTGGCGTGCATGCACCTCGCCCAGCCGGTGGTGGATGGTGGCCAGGAGGTTCAGCATGCGGGGGCTGATGGAGTAGTAGGTGATGTTGCCAACGTCCATTTATAGTATCATATGGTACTAACAAAGGTAGAACGTCCGAATGAATGAGAAGGCCTGCCCGCGCGAAAAAATCCCGATCCGGCGCGGGATCGCGCCGGATCGGTGGTTCACTATCCGCTTGGATCGCAAGGTTTTAGGGGCGCAATGAGCGCGAACCCGGATCGATCGTGGGATCCCGTGGGCCTGGGCCGGGAGGGAAATTTCCATGAACACCAATTGGTTGGAAAGTGGAAAGCGCTACATTTGCAGCCCGTTTTTAGCCGAGGAATGGCTAAAGACGCTGAAAGCCAACCGAAAGGAGCTCATGCCAACCATCCAACAGCTCATCCGCAAGGGTCGCGAGAACCCTGTGTACAAGAGCAAGTCCATTGCCCTGAAGTCGTGCCCGCAACGCCGCGGCGTGTGCACCAAGGTGTACACCACCACCCCAAAGAAGCCGAACTCGGCGCTTCGCAAGGTGGCCAAGGTGCGTCTGGTGAACGGCTACGAGGTGATCGCCTACATCGGCGGTGAAGGCCACAACCTGCAGGAACACAGCATCGTGCTGGTGCGCGGTGGTCGTGTGAAGGACCTGCCCGGTGTGAAGTACCACATCGTGCGCGGTGTGTTGGACACCTCGGGTGTGGAAGGCCGCAACCAGCGTCGCAGCAAGTACGGCACCAAGCGTCCGAAGCCCGGAGCAGCCCCTGCCAAGAAGAAGAAGTAACCTGTCATTGAACAGCAGCCATGCGCAAGAAGACAGTAAAGCACAGCATCCTTCCGGACCCCAAGTTCGGTGATGTGCAAGTGACCAAGTTCGTGAACAACTTGATGTACGACGGCAAGAAGAGCAAGTCCCTGGACATCTTCTACGACGCCATCGACATCGTTGCCGAGAAGAGCGGAGAGGACGGTCTGGAGATCTTCCGCAAGGCCCTTACGAACGTGACCCCGCAGGTGGAGGTGCGCAGCCGTCGTGTAGGCGGTGCCAACTTCCAGATCCCGCAGGCGGTGCGTGAGGATCGCAAGAAGAGCCTCGCGATGAAGTGGTTGATCGGCTACGCCCGCAACCGCAACGAACGGAGCATGGCGAACAAGCTCGCGAACGAGATCCTCGCCGCTTCGAAGGAGGAAGGAGGAGCATTCAAGAAGAAGGAAGAGATCCACAAGATGGCCGAAGCGAACAAAGCGTTCAGCCACTTCCGCTTCTGATAACGACGGTAGAGCAAGACAACAATGGCCAAGAGGGACCTCACATTCACGCGCAACATCGGCATCATGGCGCACATCGATGCCGGGAAGACGACGACTTCCGAGCGCATCCTGTACTACACGGGTCTTGTCCACAAGATCGGTGAGGTACACGACGGTGCGGCCACCATGGACTGGATGGAGCAGGAGCAGGAGCGTGGTATCACCATCACCTCCGCCGCTACCACCACCAGCTGGAACTACCGTGGCGACAAGTACAAGATCAACCTGATCGATACGCCGGGTCACGTGGACTTCACCGTGGAGGTGGAGCGCAGCCTGCGCGTGCTCGACGGTGCTGTGGCCCTGTTCTGCGCTGTTGGTGGTGTTGAGCCCCAGAGCGAGACCGTGTGGCGCCAGGCCAACAAATACAAGGTGCCCCGCATCGGCTTCGTCAACAAGATGGACCGTAGCGGTGCCGACTTCTTCAATGTGGTGAAGCAGATCCGCGAGCGCCTCGGCGCCAACCCTGTTCCCCTGCAAGTGCCCATCGGCGCTGAGGCGGACTTCAAGGGTGTGGTGGATCTGATCAACAACCGTGGCATGGTATGGAACGAAGCCGACCAGGGCATGACCTGGAGCGAAGTTCCCATCCCCGAGGATCTGAAGGACACGGTGAAGGAGTGGCGCGACAAGCTCATCGAAGCGGTTGCCGAGAGCGACGACAAGTTGATGGAGAAGTACTTCACTGATCCGGATAGCTTGACCGAGGCCGAAGTGATGGCGGCGATCCGCAAGAGCGCGATCAACATGAGCATCACGCCGATCCTCTGTGGTAGCGCCTTCAAGAACAAGGGTGTGCAGACCATGTTGGACGCCGTGATGGCCTACCTGCCGAGCCCGATGGACATCGAAGCGGTGACGGGTATCGACCCACGCACCAACGCCGAGGTGACCCGCAAGCCGGACCCCGCAGAGCCGTTCGCTGGCCTCGCGTTCAAGATCGCGACCGATCCGTTCGTAGGCCGTCTCGCCTTCTTCCGCGCCTACAGCGGCGTGTTGGAAGCCGGTAGCTACGTGCAGAACACGCGCAGCGATCGCAAGGAGCGGATCAGCCGCATCTTCCAGATGCACTCCAACAAGCAGAATCCTGTCGAGCGCATCGAAGCGGGCGACATCGGAGCTGCCGTCGGATTCAAGGACATCCGCACGGGTGATACGTTGTGCGACGAGAACAACCCGATCATCTTGGAGAGCATGAGCTTCCCCGAGCCGGTGATCGGTATCGCCATCGAGCCCAAGACGCAGGCCGATCTGGACAAGATGGGTGCTGCCTTGGCGAAGCTCGCCGAAGAGGACCCCACCTTCAAGGTGCACACCGACGAGGACACCGGCCAGACCGTGATCAGCGGCATGGGCGAATTGCACCTCGAGATCCTCGTGGATCGTATGAAGCGCGAGTTCAAGGTGGAGTGCAACCAGGGAGCTCCTCAGGTGAAGTACCGCGAGGCGATCAGCGGCATGGTGGAACACCGCGAGCTCTACAAGAAGCAGACCGGTGGTCGCGGTAAGTTCGCAGACATCCATGTGCGCATCGAGCCCCAGACCGATCCTGAGAAGACCGGCTTGGAGTTCATCGACGAGATCAAGGGTGGTTCGATCCCGAAGGAATTCGTTGGACCTGTGCAGAAGGGCTTCGAAGGTTCCTTGAAGAACGGTGTGCTCGCGGGCTTCCCCATGGAAAGCCTGAAAGTGACCCTGTACGATGGTTCCTTCCACAACGTGGACTCCGATGCGTTGAGCTTCGAGATCTGCGCGAAGGCCGCCTTCCGTACCGCTATCCCCAAGTGTAAGCCTGTACTCCTCGAGCCGATCATGAAGATCGAGGTGATCACGCCCGAAGAGAACATGGGTGACATCGTGGGTGACCTCAACCGTCGCCGCGGTACGATCGTGGGCATGGAGGACCGCGCTGGTGCGAAAGCCATCAAGGGCACGGTGCCTTTGAGCGAGATGTTCGGCTACGTGACCTCGTTGCGTACGATGAGCTCTGGCCGCGCCAGCAGCACCATGGAATTCAGTCATTACGTTCCTGCCCCCAACAACGTGACCGAAGCCGTCCTGGCCAAGGTGCGTGGAAAGGTTTCAGCATAACCCCGCAAACAAGCGATGACCCAAAAGATCAGGATCAAGCTGCGGTCGTACGATCACAACCTCGTCGACAAGAGCGCCGAGAAGATCGTAAAGACGGTGAAGAGCACGGGCGCTGTCGTCAGTGGTCCCATTCCACTGCCGACGCACAAGCGCATGTTCACAGTGCTCCGCTCGCCGCACGTCAATAAGAAGGCGCGCGAGCAGTTCCAACTGTGCAGTTACAAACGCATGATGGACATCTACAGCTCGTCTTCCAAGACGATCGATGCCCTGATGAAGCTCGAGCTCCCGAGTGGCGTGGATGTGGAGATCAAAGTCTGACCGATAGCACCACAGAGCCATGAGCGGACTAATTGGAAAGAAGATCGGCATGACCAGCCTGTTCGATGCGGACGGGTTCCTGGTAGCATGCACGGTGATCGAGGCGTCACCGAACGTGGTGAGCCACGTGAAGACCGAGGAGAAGGACGGCTACCAAGCCGTGCAGCTCTCCGCCGGTGAGCGTCGTGAGAAGAACACCCCCGCGGCTTTGCTGGGGCACTATAAGAAGGCTGGCACCACCCCCAAGGTGAAGGCACACGAGTTCAAGGAGTTCGAAGCCGAAATGAAGTTGGGTGACACTGTTGGTGTCGACATCTTCGAGGAAGGCAGCTTCGTGACCGTGACCGGCAACAGCAAGGGCAAGGGTTTCCAAGGTGTGGTGAAGCGTCACGGCTTCAGCGGTGTGGGTGAAGCCACCCACGGTCAGCACGACCGGAGCCGCGCACCAGGTTCCCTGGGTGGTAGCTCGTACCCGAGCCGTGTGTTCAAAGGCCTGCGTATGGCCGGTCGCACGGGCGGTAACAAAGTGACCACCGAGAACCTGAAGGTGGTGAAAGTGGACGCTGGTAAGAACCTGTTGCTCCTGAAGGGTACCGTTCCTGGTCCCAAGGGAAGCATCGTGATCATCTGGAAGTAAGATGGAACTCGAGATCCACGGCAAGGACGGCAAGTCCACCGGCAAGAAAGCCAAGCTGAACGACGCGGTGTTCGCGATCGAGCCGAACGACCACGCCATCTGGCTGGACGTGAAACAGCACCTGGCCAACAAGCGTCAGGGCACGGCCAAGACGCTCGAGAAGAGCGAAGTGAGCGGAAGCACGCGCAAGCTGCACCGCCAGAAGGGTACCGGTGGCAGCCGTAAGGGTTCCATCAAGAGCCCGCTCTTCAAAGGTGGTGCCCGCGTGTTCGGCCCCAAGCCCCGCGACTACCACTTCAAACTGAACAAGAAGGTGAAGGACCTGGCCCGCCGCAGCGCCCTCACCTACAAGGCGAAGGACGGTTCGTTGAAGGTGATCGACAGCGTGTCGATGACCGCCCCGAAGACCAGCGAGTTCGCCGCCATCCTGAAGGCTTTCGAGCTCAGCAGCCGCAAGAGCGTGCTGGTGGTGCCAAGCAAGGACGACAACATCGTGCTCAGCGCGCGCAACCTGCAGAACACCCGCGTGGTGGTGGCCAGCGAGCTGAACACCTACGACATCATGAACGCCAACGGCCTGTTGATCGTGAAGGACGCGATCGCACCGCTGGAAACCATCCTCACCAAGTAAGCCATGAGCCAGATCATCATCCGACCGATCGTCACCGAAAAGATGACGGCCCAAGGCGAGAAGGAAGGCCGTTACGGTTTCGAAGTGGCCAAGACCAGCAACAAGGTGCAGATCAAGCAGGCGGTGGAAAAGACCTACAATGTCACGGTAACGGGCGTTCGTACGATGGTCTGCCGCGGCAAGGATCGCACGCGTTACACCAAGAGCCTCATCCTGCATGGCCGCACGCCGAGCTTCAAGAAAGCCATCGTGACGGTGAAACAAGGTGAAGTGATCGACCTCTACTCCAGCATCTGACCCGGTAGCATCTAGAAGCAATGGGCATACGTAAACTCAATCCGGTCACCCCGGGCACCCGTCACAAGGTGATCACGGACTTCGATGGCATCACCACGCGTGTGCCTGAGAAGTCGCTGACCAGCGGTACCAACAAGAGCGGTGGTCGTAACCACCAAGGCAAGATGACCATGCGCTACATCGGCGGTGGTCACAAACAGCGCTATCGCGAGATCGATATGAAGCGCGACAAGTACGGCATCCCTGCCGTGGTGAAGACGATCGAGTACGATCCGAACCGCACCGCGCGCATCGCCCTGCTGTTCTATGCTGATGGTGAGAAGCGCTACATGCTCGCTCCGAACGGTCTGAAAGTGGGCCAGGAGGTGTTGAGCGGCAAGAGCGGTGTGGCTCCTGAAGTGGGCAACACGCTCCCGCTGAGCGAGATTCCCCTGGGTACGGTGGTGCACAACATCGAACTACAGCCTGGTAAGGGCGGAGCCATCGCACGCAGTGCAGGCACCTTCGCTCAACTCAGCGCACGTGAAGGCCGGTATGCCACCTTGAAGATGCCGAGCGGTGAACTCCGCATGGTGTTGGTGGCCTGCATGGCAACGGTAGGTACCGTGGGCAATGCCGAGCATATGCTGCAGAAGAGCGGCAAAGCCGGCCGCACCCGCTGGCAGGGTCGTCGTCCCCGCACCCGTGCGGTGGCTATGAACCCGGTCGATCACCCGATGGGTGGTGGTGAGGGTCGCGCATCGGGTGGACACCCGCGCAGCCGCAAGGGTCTGTTGGCCAAGGGTAAGAAGACCCGCGCGCCGAAGAACCGCAGCAATCGTTTCATCCTCGAACGCGTCAACGCCCGCAAAGGCGCCTAGTCAGGGTCCTAGATCCCACGCCGCAACTGAACTACAATGAGCCGTTCACTCAAGAAACCGCCGTTCATCCATTACAAGCTTTCGAAGCGTGTGGGTGAAGCACAGGCCTCCGGCAAGAAGAACGTGATCAAGACCTGGTCGCGCGCCAGCACCATCAGCCCCGAGTTCGTGGGTTTGACGATCGCTGTGCACAATGGCAACAAATTCATCCCGGTCTACGTGACCGAGAACATGGTGGGCCACAAGTTGGGCGAGTTCGCTCCAACGCGTACCTACCGCGGCCACTCTGGTAACAAGAAGAACTAAGGAGCACCATGGGAGCCCGTAAGAAACTAGCAGCGGATGCGCGCAAGGAGGCCATGAAGACCGTGGCCATCGCACACCTCCGCAATGTACCGACCAGCCCGCGCCGGATGCGCCAGGTGGCCGATCTGATCCGCGGCGTGGAAGTGGAGAAGGCGTTGGGTATCCTGCGCTTCAGCACCCGCCACAGCAGCCGCGATCTGGAGAAGCTCCTGCTGAGCGCCATGAGCAACTGGCAGGCGAAGAACGAAGGGCAGAAGGCCGATGAGGCTGGCCTGGTCGTGAAGAGCGTGCAGGTGAACGAGGCCCGTGGCCTGAAGCGCATGCTGCCCGCACCGCAAGGGCGCGCGTATCGCATGAAGAAGCGCAGCAACCACGTGAGCCTGATCGTCGATACCAAAGCTTAAGCCGAGAGAGAACAACTACCATGGGACAGAAAGCACACCCGATCGGCCAGCGCCTCGGCTTCATCAAGGGCTGGGACAGCAACTGGTACGGCGGAAACAAATACGCCGACAAGTTGGTGGAGGACGAGCAGATCCGCGCCTACTTGATGGCCCGCCTGAAGAAGGCCAGCGTCGCCAAGATCGTGATCGAGCGCACGTTGAAGTTGGTGACCGTGACGATCAACACCGCCCGTCCGGGGGTGATCATCGGCAAAGGCGGCGCCGAGGTGGATAAGTTGCGTGAGGAGCTCAAGAAGCTCACGGGCAAGGACGTCCAGATCAACATCTTCGAGATCAAGCGTCCAGAGCTGGATGCCCGTTTGGTGGCCGATAGCATCGCGCGCCAGCTCGAGGGTCGCATCAGCTTCCGCCGCGCCATGAAGATGGCCATGGCCAGCAGCATGCGCATGGGTGCTGAAGGCATCAAACTGCAGGTGAGCGGCCGCTTGAACGGCGCCGAGATCGCCCGCACCGAGAAATACCGTGATGGCCGCGTGCCATTGCACACCCTACGTGCTGACATCGACTTCGCCATAACCGAGGCGCATACCAAGATGGGGCGTATCGGGGTGAAGTGCTGGATCATGCGTGGTGAGGTCTATGGCAAGCGTGACCTGAGCCCGAACGTGGGTCAGGCCAAGGGCGGCCCAGCAGGTCCTCGCATGGGCGGTGATCGTCCGGAACGTCGCGGCGGTGACCGTCGTGGTCCGGGTGGTGATCGTGGAGGTGAGCGCCGCGGAGGCGGAGGTTTCGACCGCCGTGGTCCAGGAGGAGGAGATCGTCGTGGCCCGGCCGCTGGTGGTCGTGGTGGAAATAACCGTAACAGCTAATAGCCATGTTGCAACCGAAGCGCAGCAAGCGCCGCAATATGCACAAGGGCCGCATGAAGGGGCAGGCCCAGCGCGGACACCGTGTAGCCCTGGGATCCTTCGGATTGAAGGCGATGGAGAGCGTGTGGCTCACCGGCCGTCAGATCGAGTCAGCCCGTGTGGCCCTCACGCGCTACATGAAGCGCGAAGGCCAAGTGTGGATCAAGGTGTTCCCCGATAAACCCGTGACCAGCAAGCCTGCAGAGGTGCGTATGGGTAAGGGTAAGGGTTCGCTGGACCACTGGGTGGCCGTGTGCCATGCAGGCCGCATCATCTTCGAAGTGGATGGTGTACCCACCGCCACGGCGAAGGAGGCACTGCGCCTGGCCGCACAGAAACTGCCGATCCCGACCAAGTTCGTCGTACGTGAGGATTACGACGGTCAATAAGAGCGAGCCATGAAGAAGAAAGGAACCGACCTGAAGGACCTGACGGTGGTGGAGCTGAACGACAAGCTCCAGGAGGAGCGCACATCGCTCACCACGTTGCGCTTCGCGCACACCGTAAGCCCGATCGAAAGCCCGGTGCAGCTGCGCACCAAACGCAAGGAGGTGGCCCGTATCCTCACCGAACTGCGCAAGCGTGAACTCGCCAACAAGACAACGAAATGAGCACGACCCCGACCACCGTTGAGCGGAACCTCCGCAAGGAGCGTATCGGCATCGTCACCAGCGATAAGATGAACAAGAGCATCGTGGTGACCGTTGAGCGCCGCGTGATGCACCCGAAATACGGCAAGTTCGTGAAGCGTTCGAGCACCTTCATGGCGCACGACGAGAACGGCGATGCGCATGTGGGCGACACGGTGCGGATCATGGAGACCCGCCCGATCAGCAAGCTGAAGCGCTGGCGTGTAGTGGAAGTGGTTGAACGTGCCAAGTAAACCCGAGACCAAGCGATGATCCAACAGGAATCCCGGCTCAACGTGGCCGATAACAGTGGCGCCAAGGAGGTGCTGTGCATCCGCGTACTGGGTGGCACTGCCCGCCGCTACGCCCGCATCGGTGACACCATCGTGGTGAGCATCAAGGACGCCATGCCGAACGGCGGTGCCAAGAAAGGCACGGTACACAAGGCGGTGGTGGTGCGCACGAAGAAGGAGACGCGCCGCAAGGACGGCAGCTACATCCGTTTCGACGACAACGCCGTGGTGATCCTCGACGCTGCCGGTGAAATGAAAGGTACCCGCATCTTCGGACCCGTGGCCAAGGAGCTGCGCGAGAAGAAGTTCATGAAGATCATCTCCCTGGCCCCCGAAGTACTCTGAGCCATGCAGAAGAAGACACACATCAAGAAAGGCGACATGGTGAAAGTGCTCGCCGGTGAGGACCGCTCCAAGGAGGGGCGTGTGCTCGAGGTGGACCGCGTGAAGATGCGCGCCATCGTCGAGGGCCTCAACATCAACAAGAAGCACAGCAAGCCCACCACGGCGAACCCACAAGGGGGCATCGTGGACAAGGAGGGCCCCATCCACATCAGCAACCTGATGCTGATCGACGCGAAGACCGGCAAGCCGGGTCGCGTAGGCCGCAAGGCGAGCAAGGAAGGGGTGCTGGAGCGCTTCGTGAAGACCAAGAAAAACGCAGCCAAGTAAGAAGTCATGAGCTACGTACCCCGGCTTTGTGCCAAATACAAGAGCGAGGTGGCGCCAGCCCTCCAGAAGGAGTTCGGCTACACCAGTTCCATGGAGGTTCCCCGGATCACCAAGATCAGCCTGAACCAAGGCTTGGGCAGCGCCGTGGGCGACAAGAAGATCGTGGAGAACGCGATCGTGGAAATGACCTCCATCGCTGGTCAGAAGGCTGTACCCACCGTGTCCCGCAAGGACATCAGCAACTTCAAACTGCGCAAGGGCATGCCCATCGGCGCACGGGTGACGTTGCGCGGTGACAAGATGTACGAGTTCCTCGACCGCCTCATCGCGGTGAGCCTGCCCCGCACACGTGACTTCCGCGGCGTACCTGCCAAGGGCTTCGACGGCATGGGCAACTTCACCATGGGTGTGAAGGAGCAGATCATCTTCCCCGAGATCGACATCGACAAGGTGACGAAAATGCAAGGCATGGACATCACGTTCGTGACCACGGCGAAGACCGATGAGGAGGCGAAAGCACTGCTCACCGCCTTTGGATTCCCATTCGCAGACAAGGACAAGAAATAACCCGACCGAACGACCATGGCCAAGGAAAGCATGAAGGCTCGCGAACGCAAGCGCGCCAAGATGGTGGAGAAGTACGCTGCCAAGCGTGCCGCACTGAAGAAGGCGGGCGAGTGGGAAAAGCTGCAACAACTTCCAGTGAACGGCAGCAAAGTGCGCATGCACAACCGTTGCCAACTCACGGGACGTCCCCGCGGCTACATGCGCTTGTTCGGCATCAGCCGGAACATGTTCCGCCAGATGGCGCTGGAAGGCAAGATCCCGGGGGTGACCAAGGGTAGCTGGTAAGAACGTTAAGGACGCGGATCACCGCGCACCAACCAAAGAAAAGACAATGACGACCGATCCCATCGCCGATTACCTGACCCGCCTGCGCAACGCCATCCAGGCGCGCAAGAAGGTCGTGGAGGTGCCCGCGAGCAACCTGAAGAAGGACATCACGCGCATCCTGTACGACAAGGGCTACATACTGTCCTGGAAGATCGAGGACGACGGCAAGCAGGGCATGATCAAGATCGCCTTGAAATACAACACACAAACGCGCCAAAGCGCCATCAAGGAACTCACCCGTGTGAGCTCTCCGGGCCTGCGCCAGTACGCCCATGTGGGGGATCTGCCCCGCGTGCTCAACGGCCTCGGCGTGGCCATCATCTCCACCAGCAAGGGTGTGGTCACCGACAAGGAGGCCCGCACGCTGAACGTGGGAGGTGAAGTATTGTGCTACGTGAGCTAAGACCCGAAGAAGATGTCACGCATTGGAAAAGCACCGATCGATGTACCCAAGGGGGTGCAGGTAACGATCAGCGACAAGAACCTGGTGACCGTGAAGGGTCCGAAGGGCACCTTGGAGCAAGCCGTGGATCCCGACCTCACCTTGAAACAGGAAGGCACCGAGATCACCTTGGCGCGCCCCAGCGATGCCAAGCCGCACCGCGCGAAGCATGGACTCTACCGCGCGCTCATCGCCAATATGGTGAAGGGTGTGAGCGAAGGGTTCGTGATCGAGCAGGAACTGGTCGGTGTGGGTTACCGCGCCACCACTAAAGGTCAGCAATTGAACCTCGCGCTCGGTTTCTCGCATACCGTGACCATCGACCTGCCCCCGCAGATCAAGGTGAGCGCGGCCCAGGAGAAGGGTAAGAACCCGATCATCCGCCTCGAGAGCGCGGACAAGCAACTCATCGGCCAGGTGGCCGCCAAGCTGCGCAGCCTGCGCAAGCCTGAGCCTTACAAAGGCAAGGGTGTTCGATTCGTGGGCGAGATCGTGCGTCGCAAGGCCGGTAAAGCAGCTGGTAAATAAGAACGACCATGGCATTCGACCGCATCAACCGCCGCCTGAAGATCAAGCAACGCGTACGCAAGAACGTGCACGGCACCGCCGAACGTCCGCGTCTGTCGATCTACCGCAGCAACACGGGCATGTACGCCCAGATCATCGACGACGAGACCGGCCGCACGCTGGTGAGCACGTCTTCCTTGAAGGACAAGAAGGCCGCTGGCGTTCCGAAGATCGACCAAGCCAAGATCGTGGGCGCGGCCATCGCCGAAAAGGCGAAGGCGGCCGGGATCGAGAAGGTCGTTTTCGATCGCAACGGATACCTCTACCATGGCCGTGTGAAAGCACTGGCCGAAGCAGCCCGCGAAGCAGGCCTCAATTTCTGATCACACCGAACACATGTCTGAGACGACGAACACGAAGAAGGTCAAGAGCAGCGATCTCGAGCTGAAGGATAAGCTCGTGGCCCTGAACCGCGTGACCAAAGTGACCAAGGGTGGTCGCACGTTCACCTTCGCCGCCATCGTGGTGGTGGGGAACGAGAACGGTGTGGTGGGCCATGGCCTGGGCAAAGCGAAAGAGGTGCAGGAGGCCATCGCCAAGGGCATCGACGACGCCAAGAAGAACCTGGTGAAGGTGCCCGTGCTGAAAGGCACGATCCCGCACCCGCAGGAAGGCAAATTCGCCGGCGCACAGGTGTTCCTGAAGCCAGCAGCCCACGGTACTGGCGTTATCGCCGGAGGTGCCATGCGCGCCGTGCTGGAGAGCGTTGGTATCACCGACGTACTGGCCAAGAGCAAGGGCAGCAGCAACCCGCACAACGTGGTGAAGGCTACGATCGAGGCGCTGGTGAGCATGCGCGATGCCAATGCTGTTAGCCGCCAGCGTGGCATCAAACTGGAACGCGTATTCAACGGATAAAACCGAACCGCACGGGAGACCGGCGGGAACGACAAATGAGCAAGTTGACCATCACCCAGGTGCACAGCCAGATCAAGTGCCCCAAACGTCAGAAGGACACCCTGAAGGCCCTTGGCCTCGGCCGCATCGGCAAGTTCGTCGTGGTCGACGGCACGCCGCAGATCCGCGGAATGGTGGAGAAGGTGAACCACCTGGTGAGCGTGAAGGAGGCCTGAACCTTTTAGAAGAGCAAGACCATGGACTTGAGCAAACTGAAGCCCGCTGAAGGGGCCACGAAGAAGGAGAAACGCATCGGTCGCGGCCAAGGCAGCGGTCGTGGTGGCACCTCCACGAAAGGCCACAAGGGCCAGAAGGCGCAGGCCGGCTACAACCACAAGCGTGGTTTCGAAGGCGGCCAGACGACCTTGACCCGCCGCCTGCCGAAGTTCGGCTTCACCAACCCCACCCGGGTGGAGTACAAGGGGATCAACCTGGATGCCATCCAGACCCTTGCTGAGAAGCGCAAGCTCACGGCCATCACGCCCGAGGTGTTGTACGCCAACGGCCTGATCGCGAAGAACGACAAGCTGAAGGTGTTGGGTCGCGGCGAGATCAAGAGCGCCCTCAACATCACCGCCCATGCGTTCAGCGCAACGGCCAAAGCGGCCATCGAGGCGAAAGGAGGAAAGACAGAGACGATCCAGACCGTAGCTGCGAAAGCATGAAGAACCTGATCGAAACGATCAAGAACATCTGGCGCATCGAGGAGCTGCGTAACCGCATCCTCATCACGCTGGGTCTGCTGCTGGTGTATCGCATCGGTAGCTTCATCGTGCTTCCCGGTGTGGATAGCGCGCGTCTGGCAGCCAGCGGTGCTAGTGGTGGAGGCGGTATCGTGGAGATCCTCTCGATCTTCACCGGTGGTGCGTTCACCCGTGCGAGCATCTTCGCGCTGGGGATCATGCCTTACATCTCCGCATCCATCATCATGCAATTGGCCGGCATCGCCGTGCCCACCGTGCAGAAGATGCAGCGGGAGGAGAGCGGCCGTCGCAAGATCAACCAGTGGACGCGCTACCTCACCATCCTCATCTGCGTGTTCCAAGCTCCGAGCTACATCTACGCGACGATCGATGAAGCGGCCCGTCCGGATGGCCAGTTCTGGCTGTTCACGAGCATCGTCATCCTCACGAGCAGCACTTTGTTCGTGATGTGGCTCGGTGAGCGCATCACCGAACGCGGCTTGGGTAATGGCATCTCGCTGATCATCATGATCGGTATCCTCGCCCAGTTCCCGCAAGCCTTCGCGCAGGAGGTGGTCGGTCGCATGGGTCCCGGCGGCGGTGGTCTCGTGCTGTTGCTCGTTGAGGTGGTCCTCTGGGTGTTGATCATCGCTGGTTGCATCCTGTTGGTGCAGGGCACGCGACGGATCCCTGTGCAGTTCGCCAAGCGCGTACAGGGCAACAAGCAGTACGGAGGTGTACGCAACTACATTCCCCTCAAGGTGAACGCTGCGGGTGTGATGCCGATCATCTTCGCCCAGGCCATCGTGCTCATCCCGATGTATTTGGCACAGGCGTTCGAGACGCCACCGAACTGGTTGCTTAGCATCTCCAATAGCCAAGGGTTCTTCTACAACTTCATGTTGTTCTTGATGGTGGTGGCCTTCACGTACTTCTACACCGCCATCACCGTGAACCCGAACCAGCTGGCGGATGACATGAAGCGTAATGGTGGATTCATCCCCGGAGTGAAGCCCGGTAAGAGCACCGCAGGTCATATCGATGAGCTGCTTTCGCGGATCACCCTGCCCGGTGCGATCTTCCTCGGTCTGGTGGCGATCCTGCCCGCTTTCGCAGGCATGATGGGCATCAAGCAGGGCTTCGCGCAGTTCTTCGGAGGTACATCGTTGTTGATCATGGTGGGCGTGTTGTTGGACACGCTGCAGCAGATCGAGAGTCATTTGTTGATGCGGCACTATGATGGCCTGATGAAGTCGGGTCGGATCAAGGGTCGTTCAAGCGGAGCGGCTTACGGCATGGCTGGATAGATCATGGGTAAAGCCGTGATCATCCTTAGCGATGACGAAGTCGCATTGGTGAGGGAGAGTTCTTTACTTGTTGGTAGGACCTTGGCTGAAGTGGCACGCCACATCGGACCGGGCATGACCACCGGAAAGCTCGACGCGTTAGCGGAGGAGTTCATCCGGGACCATGGCGGTGTACCGGGCTTCAAAGGCCTGTACGGCTGCCCGAGCACGCTGCTGATCAGTGTGAATGAACAGGTCGTGCACGGGCTGCCGGGCTCACGTGAACTGCAGGATGGCGATGTGGCCAGTGTGGATTGCGGGGTGCTGATGAACGGCTTCTATGGCGACAGCGCTTACACGTTCTGTGTGGGTGAAGTGGCCCCTGCGACGCGCAAGCTGTTGCAGGTGACACAGGAATGCCTGAAGTTGGGCATTCAAGCGGCGGCGGAAAGCAATCGTACCGGTGACATCGGCCACGCGATCCAGAGCCATGCCGAGAAGAACGGCTATGGTGTGGTTCGTGAGCTGGTGGGGCACGGCGTTGGGCGTAAGCTCCACGAAGCGCCCGAAGTGCCGAACTATGGGAAACGGGGTCACGGTGTGCGGTTGCAAAGCGGCATGGCGCTGGCGATCGAACCCATGATCAACATGGGTGTGAAGGAGGTGAAGCAACTGAACGATGGTTGGACCGTGGTATCGCGGGACGGCAAACCCAGTGCGCATTTCGAACACACCGTGGTGGTACGCCCCGGCAAAGCAGAGGTCCTATCCACGTTCCAGTACATCGAGGATGTGCTGGAGCAGAAAGTCTGATCGATCAGGATGTGAGTCGCACATCCTGGAAAAGAGAATAACGTCGGCCCTCGGGTCGATCTAGAGAAAGAAGGAAAGAACGAATGAGTAAAACGGGAACCATAGAGCAGGACGGCGTCATCAAGGAGGCGCTGAGCAATGCGATGTTCCGCGTGGAATTGGAGAACGGTCACGTGATCGTCGCCCACATCTCGGGCAAGATGCGGATGCACTACATCCGGATCCTGCCAGGAGATAAAGTGAAAGTGGAGATGAGCCCGTACGACCTCAGCAAAGGGCGAATTTCTTTCCGTTACAAGAGTTAAGACACGATACCCAGGAAACCATGAAGGTCAGGGCCTCCCTCAAACCACGCTCGGCGGATTGCAAGATCGTCCGCCGCAAAGGGCGTTTGTACATCATCAACAAGAAGAACCCGAAGTTCAAGCAGCGTCAGGGCTGATAAACGCACGAGCATGGCACGTATCGCAGGCATAGACCTACCAAAGAGCAAGCGGGGCTGCATCGGCCTCACCTACATCTATGGCATCGGCCGTAGCACCGCTCTCCACATCCTGGAGCAGGCCGGTGTTGACCCGGACACCAAAGTGGAGGAGTGGACCGATGATGAGCAGGGCAAGATCCGCCAGTACATCAACGACACCGTGAAGGTGGAAGGCGCGCTGCGCAGCGAAGTGCAGTTGAGCGTGAAGCGTCTGATGGACATCGGCAGCTACCGGGGCACGCGCCACCGTGCCGGTCTGCCGGTACGTGGTCAGCGCACCCGCACGAACAGCCGCACCCGCAAGGGCAAGCGGAAGACCGTGGCCAACAAGAAGAAGGCGACCAAGTAAGATCCACGTAAGGCTGGTGGGAACATCGGCCGAACAGATAGCAACATGGCAAAGCAAGAAGGCAAGGGCGGCGGAGCCGCCGGTAAGAAGAAGAAGAAGAACGTGGTGGTGGAAGCCTACGGTCAGGCCCACATCCAAGCCACGTTCAACAACCTGATCATCAGCCTCACCAATAACAAGGGTGAAGTGATCAGCTGGTCCTCCTCCGGCAAGAACGGTTTCCGCGGCAGCAAGAAGAACACGCCGTACGCAGGCCAATTGAGCGCTGAGGAGGCTGCACGCGAGGCGCACGAACTCGGACTCCGCAAGGTGAAGGTGTTCGTGAAAGGTCCTGGCGGTGGACGCGAGAGCGCCATCCGTGCCCTGCACAATAGCGGTGTCGAAGTGACCGAGATCATCGACATCACCCCGATGCCCCACAACGGCTGCCGTCCACCTAAGAAGCGCCGCGTTTAATAACCCGTAGGAGCGTGTGGACGCACGCTCCGTTGTTGGTGCGGAGGACGCACCCAAAAGAAAAGAAGAATGGCACGTTACACAGGACCCAAGACCCGGATCGCACGGAAGTTCCAAGAGGCGATCTATGGCCCGGACAAGTGGATGGAGCGCAAGCCCCACGCCCCCGGACAGCATGGCCCCAATGCTCGCCGTCGCAAGAAGGACAGCGAATACAGCAGTCAGCTGCGCGAAAAGCAGAAGGCCAAGTACACCTACGGCATCCTCGAGCGCCAGTTCGAGAAGATGTTCCACACCGCCGCGAGCAAGAAGGGCATCACCGGTGAGGTGTTGCTGCAGTTGTGCGAGGCGCGTTTGGACAACACGGTGTTCCGGTTGGGCATCGCCCCCACCCGTCGTGCAGCCCGCCAGCTGGTGAGCCACGGCCACATCACCGTGGATGGTTCCGTGGTGAACGTGTCGAGCTACACCTTGCGCCCCGGTCAGACAGTGGCCGTGCGTGAGCGGAGCCGCAGCTTGGAGACGATCTCCAACAGTGTTTCGGTCAGCAACCGTCGTTTCGATTGGCTGGAGTGGAACGCCCAGAGCATGAGCGGTAAGTACATCGCTGCTCCTGAGCGTGCGCAGATCCCGGAGAACATCCGCGAGCAGCTCATCGTGGAATTGTACAGCAAGTAAGAAGCCTTCGGGGCGAGCAAAGAGGAGGAGGACAGATCAACCCAACGAACAACGACCAAGCACACATGCCCATTCTCGAATTCCAGCGGCCCGACAAGGTCACGATGATCGAATCCGATGATAAGCGCGGTTCCTTCGAGTTCCGTCCCTTGGAGCCAGGCTATGGCATCACCATCGGCAACGCCCTTCGCCGGATCCTGCTCAGCAGCCTCGAAGGACATGCCATCACCACGGTACGCATCGATGGCGTTGACCACGAGTTCAGCACCATCAAGGGCGTTATCGAGGACATGACCGAGATCGTTCTCAATCTGAAGCAGGTGCGTTTCCGCCGCCAGCTCGATGATGTGAGCACGGAGAAGGTCTCCTTCACCATCACGGGCAAGGATAGCTTCACGGCCGGCGACATCGGCAAGCACACCACGGGCTTCCAGGTCCTGAACCCGGAGCTTGTGATCGCGCACATGGAGGCGAACGTCAAACTGCACGTCGAGCTCACCGTAGGCAAAGGACGTGGGTACGTTCCTGCCGACGAGAACAAGGCGGAGAACGCGCCCATCGGTACCATCGCCATCGACAGCATCTTCACGCCGATCAAGAACGTGAAGTACACGGTGGAGAACACGCGTGTGGAGGAGAAGACGGACTACGAGAAGCTCAACATCGAGCTCGTTACCGACGGAAGCATCACGCCGAAGAACGCATTGCAAGAGGCGGCGAAGATCCTGATCCATCACTTCATGCTCTTCAGCGACGAGCGCATCAGCCTCGATCTCGAAGAGCGCACGAGCACGGAGACGGAAGAGTTCGATGAGACCAGCCTGCACATGCGCCAGCTCCTGAAGACCAAGTTGGTGGACATGGACCTGAGCGTGCGCGCACTGAACTGCTTGAAGGCCGCGGACATCGAGACCCTCGGTGACCTGGTGTCCTTCAACAAGAACGACCTCTTGAAGTTCCGCAACTTCGGGAAGAAGAGCCTGACCGAGCTGGAGGACCTCGTGGAGAACAAGGGCCTGAGCTTCGGCATGAACGTGAGCAAGTACAAACTGGACAAGGAGTAAACAGCCAGTTGGCAGTTGGCAGTCTGAAGGCGCATCACGCGAACCACTGACAACGGACCACTGACAACGGAATACTGTCATGAGACACGGAAACAAGAACAACGCGCTCGGCCGCAAGAAGGCCCACCGCGACGCGCTGCTGAGCAACCTGGCGATCTCGTTGATCGACCACAAGCGCATCGAGACCACATTGGCCAAGGCCAAGGCCCTCCGCTTGTACGTTGAGCCCTTGATCACCAAGAGCAAGGAGGACACCACGCACAGTCGCCGGGTGGTCTTCAGTGAACTGCAGAACAAGGAGGCCACGGCCGCGTTGTTCCGCGATGTGGCACCGAAAGTGGCCACCCGCCCCGGTGGGTATACGCGCATCATCAAGTTGGGCAACCGCTTGGGCGATGCAGCCGAGATGGCCATGATCGAGCTGGTGGATTTCAATACCACCTACACCAAGGAGAAGAGCGCTGGTGCAGCGAAGAAGACCCGCCGCACGCGCCGCACGAGTGCCAAGACCACTGCGACCAAAGCCGAACCGAAGGCAGAGGGTGGTGATGAGGCGAAGAGCGAGTGAGCACTTGCTGAACGAACAGGAGAAGGGCGCCCGCGTGGCGCCTTTCTCGTTCCCTAGGGTGTGACGTTGGCCAGGGATGTTGTCAAAAGAAGAAACGAAGACCAATGCCCATCCTGAAAGTCATCGAGATCCTAGCCAGCAGCAAGACCAGCTGGGAGGATGCAGCCGCCAATGCCGTGAAAGAAGCCAGCAAGACCGTTCGTGGCATCCGCAGCGTGAACATCGGCAACCAAAGTGCCGTAGTGGAGAAAGGAAAGATCGTGGAGTACCGCATCAACTGCAAGATCAGTTTCGCGATCGAGAAGTGATCGAGGCCATGCACGAGAAAGGGCCGATGGTGATCCATCGGCCCTTCGCATGGGATGTTCATGGGGGTCAGAACAACCAGTTCAGTGCGAGCGACAGTTGGCCTGGGTCCAAAGCGGCCTTGAACCCGCGTGTGTTGGTGACCACGTCGCCCAACACGAGCTCTTGGGTGCTCTTCATTCCAGAATAGCCAAGCACACCCCAGTCCGCACTGGCGGCCCATCGATCAGCGAAGAGGTACACCAGACCGGGACCAACGCGCAGGTCCAGCGTGTTCAGCCTCACTTCATCCGTGCTTGTGCCCGCTTCCTCGGTCTCCTTGCCGAAGCCGATGCCCGCTTTCAGCTGGCCATAGAGGAAGAACTTCTCATTCATACCCTTCATGAATCGATAGAACGGAGCGATCGTTGTCAGCGAGCGCTTCTCGGACACCTCCACGGTGGTGAAGCCTATGTTGAGCAGGTATTCCTCTGTACTACCGGTGTACGTGAGGGCTAGTCCGATGACGTGTGCCGGCGAAAGGTTGTACCCGACCGCAGGCCCGAAGGTGCCGGTGGTAGTGGCGCGGTCCTGCACGTTGCCGTCCGGATCTATGGCCCGACTTTCGAACGCGACGGTGCCGCTCACGAAGCCTTTGTCCTGGGCCAGGATCAGGGTGGACAACACGAGGCCGATGGGAAGAATGATCGAACGCATGATTTTGGTTGGGCATACGTATGGACGTACGGCATGCTCCGAGGTCACACCTGCGCCCTCGGAGCCCGATGCTCCCGTAATCCAAGTACGGCCAACGCGATGAGCCAGGGTAGTAGGGGTACCAAGAAGCGCCCGCTCCATTCGTCGTGCGTAAGTGCCACGAGCGCGCCATTCAACACGATCAAGGCGAGAATGAGACGTACCCGCGTTTGCCCCCATGAACGCCATAGCCCGATGATGGCGAGTGGATACAGCGCGAAGAAGATCGCGTTCACTGCGTTGTGTGCCAGGGAGAAATAGGGACGCGTGAGGGTGAAGAGGGAGGTCAGCCTGCGTAAGGTGATATGACCCCATTCCGTCAACCCCACGTGATCCACCAAGTAGCGTTGGGCAGCTCCGATGGTGTGGCCTTTGAAATCATCAGCCCCTACGCCTCCAACACCCGCGATCACTTGGCCAGCGGCGATGGGCGCGAGTTGTGCGTGTTCTATCCTTGGTACACCAAGGGCGAGGAGGATGATCACAGTTCCAGTGAGGGGCAAGAGCCATGGGCGGATGGAAGTTGGCAGGTGCTCGCGAAAGATCCACACGAATGCGGGCCCTGCGAAGAAGATGCCCGTGGGCCGTCCAAAGAGCGTGATGAGGCCAAGAGCGAGCAAGGATGGCGCGAGTTGCGGTTCGCGGTCCATCCGCTCGATGAAGAGGATCACCACACACGTGAAGAAGTATTCCGTGTAGAGCGAGAGTGTCCATGTTTGGATCAGTGGGCAGAGCAGGAACAAGGCCATGGCCAAGCGGCCTAGGCCAACATTCCCACTGCTGCGTTCCGTCCAGCGCCCCAGCGCCTCCGCTGCGATGACTCCGATGACGACCTGCGCCAGTATGGCCAGCCCCAGGCTATCCAAGGCCACGAATGGTAATAGGAACAGGATGTACGAGGCATATTTCAGGTAGTTCCCGAAAAGGTCGTGGAAGTCGCCCGCGAGGACATCACGCGCACAGCCGGTGTATTTCAAGGCCTCCTTGTCCACCAATACGCCTTGGTGCATGCCGATAACGAGGAGCAGGACCAGATGGAGGCCGATGATGATCCATCGAGCCTCGGGCATGCCGAGCAGGCGCAGAACGTTGTAGCGGTAGGCGATGACCAAAAGTAGCGGCGTTATCAACAGCTGTGGACGATCCGCGGACAGATGATCGCAGCGGGGCCGGTATCTTCGCACCCACGAACGCGCCGGGAACCATCGTATGCTCGTAAGCCATCGTCCTGAAGCCATCCTCCTGCTCGCAGACGGCACCGTATTCCGTGGCCGTGCGATCGGTGCTTCGGGGATCACCACTGGGGAGATCTGTTTCAATACCGGCATGACCGGATATCAGGAGATCTTCACAGATCCCAGCTACACCGGCCAGATCATGACCATGGCCACCGCGCATGTGGGCAACTATGGCGTGAAGGCGGATGAGGTGGAAAGCGATCGCATCAGCATCGCGGGGCTCGTGGTGAAGAAGTTCAGTGAAGTGTGGAGCCGTCCGGGTGGCGATGGGTCCTTGGAAGACCTGCTGCGCGCGCAAGGTGTGGTGGGCATCAGCGATATCGATACCCGGAAGCTCGTGCGCCACATCCGTGACCATGGTGCGCAGAACGCCTTGATCAGTTCCACCGAGATGGACTTGCGCGAACTGAAGAAGAAGCTCGCCGCGGCACCCGATATGGCCGGTCTGGAACTCTCTAGCAAGGTGAGCACCACCAAGGAGTATGAGGTGGGCTCTTCTGATGCGGAGTTCCGGGTGGCTCTGCTCGACTTCGGAGTGAAACGCAACATCGAGCGTTGCCTCTCCGAGCGCAACTGCCGGGTGCGGGTGTTCCCGATGACCACAACCCTGGCCGCCATCAAGGCCTGGAAGCCCGATGGGATCATGTTGACCAATGGTCCTGGCGATCCTGGGGCGATGCCAGCAAGTGTGGAGTTGGTGCGTGAGGTGGTCGAGAGCGGGTTGCCGGTCTTCGGCATCTGTCTGGGCCACCAGCTGATCGCAGAGAGCCAGGGCATGTCCACCGAGAAGATGCACCACGGCCATCGCGGGATCAACCATCCGATCAAGGACTTGACCACCGGTCGGGATGAGGTGACCTCCCAGAACCACGGTTTCGTGGTGCGGAAGGCCGATGCGGAGAAGAACGCGTCCGTGGAGATCACCCATATCCACCTGAACGATGGCAGTGTGGCCGGCTTCAGGCTGAAGGATAAGCCAGTGTTCTGTGTGCAATACCATCCAGAGGCTGGACCGGGCCCGTATGACAGTCGCTACCTCTTCGATCGTTTCGTGGGGAACATGCGGAGCGCGGTTCGCGTAGAACCGGCCCGAACCCAGAACCTGCCTGCCAGCAAGGCGGGCGTATAACGCATTCAGCATGAGTTTGATCGCCAAGATCCAGGCCCGCGAGATCCTTGATTCGCGGGGCAATCCCACCATTGAAGTGGACGTATGGACGGACACGGGCCACATGGGCCGGGCCGCCGTACCTAGTGGAGCCAGCACCGGCGCGCACGAAGCCGCTGAACTGCGGGATGGCGACAAGAAACGGTACCTGGGCAAGGGTGTGCAGAAGGCCGTGGAGAACGTGAACAATACGCTCAACGCCGAACTGAACGGCGCCTTGATCACCGACCAGGCTATGATCGACAAGGCCTTGATCGCGTTGGACGGCACCAAGAACAAATCGAATCTCGGGGCGAACGCCATCCTGGGCGTGAGTCTTGCGGTGGCGAAAGCCGCGGCGAGCGAAGCGGGTCTACCCCTCTATCGGTATGTGGGTGGTGTGAACGCGAACCTGCTTCCAGTGCCGTTGATGAACATCCTCAACGGAGGCGCACATGCGGACAACAAGGTCGATGTGCAGGAATTCATGATCATGCCCGTGGGTGCTTCGCGTTTCGCGGAAGGCCTGCGCATGGGCGCCGAAGTGTTCCATGCCTTGAAGGCCGTATTGAAGAAGAAGGGCCTGAGCACGAACGTGGGCGATGAGGGAGGCTTTGCTCCGGACCTGCCCAGCAACGAGGAAGCGTTGAAGCTCGTGATGCAAGCGATCGAGCTGGCTGGTTACAAGCCAGGTGAGGACATCGTGCTCGCGCTCGATTGCGCCAGTACCGAGTTCTACGATGCCCAGAAGCAGCGTTACACCTTGGAAAGCACCGGCGAAACCCTCACCAGCAAGGAAATGGTGGCCCTATGGGCTGACTGGGCCAAGCGCTACCCGATCGTGAGCATCGAAGATGGCATGAGCGAGGACGACTGGGATGGCTGGAAGCTGCTTACCGAGACCATCGGTGATAAGGTGCAACTCGTAGGTGACGACTTGTTCGTGACGAACACCCAGCGCCTGAGCGAAGGCATCGAGAAGAACATCGCCAATAGCATCTTGGTGAAGGTGAACCAGATCGGTACGCTTACCGAGACCATCGAGGCCGTGGACATGGCCCACCGCGCAAAATATACCAGCGTGATGAGCCACCGCAGTGGTGAGACCGAGGACAGCACCATCGCTGACCTGGCCGTGGCGCTGAACTGCGGAATGATCAAGACCGGCAGCGCAAGCCGCAGTGATCGGATCGCGAAGTACAACCAATTGCTCCGCATCGAAGAGCAGTTGGGCGCGGCCGCTCGCTACCCGGGCCGGAACCTCCGCTATGTAGGTTGATCCTGCGTGTTCGGTGGATCAGCGGATCAATGCTGGACCACGAATCGGCCGATGTTCAGTGACCCACGAGCAGGGGCTTTGATCTCGATCGTGTAGGTGCCGTTCGAAAGCGCCGACGTGGCCAGCCGCAGCTGCGCTTGGGTGATGAGCCGCTGCTGAACGACCCGTCCGCCCGCGTCATGGATGAGTATCTCGCTGCCCGCGTCGATCGTGCCGAGGTCCACCACGAGGTAGTCGTCCGCAGGATTGGGCCCGACGATGATCGGTTCGTGAATGTTCCGTTCCGTGATCGCCACCGGGCTGGTGCGCCAGGCGAGTGCGTACTCACCAGTGGCCACGCTATCCATTTCCAATCGGCCGAAGCCGTCGGTGGGAGAGCCAAGGGAGAACACCACATCAGACCATCGCATCCACGGTGATCCCGGGCCAGGACGATGCAACAACACCAGACTATCTTCGTGGAAGGTCACGCCGAGCGAGTCCTGCATCAACAGTGGGTCGAAGGTGTTCAGGTTATCTCTTCCATCGAAGTTCAGGCGTGCTGCGAAACGATCCGGATCGGTCCAATTCCCGGTCAGCCGCCAGTAACGATCCGGTGAGATCACGTAGGCGAATGGTTCTGCGAATTCCCCTGGATCGGCGGATACCCAGTACTGCTCCATCCGTATGAGCGTTGGAGGCCCTTCTCGTGGTCGTAACTCCAAATTGGCCTGGACCGATGTGATCGGAGCGGTGGTGGTGATGGTGTGCGTGGAACCGGTGAAGGCGAGGGAAAGTCGATCATCATCGTTCAGCCAAACGAATGCGGGTTGGAACGGGACAGTGAGTGAGAGCTGCGTACTGGAACCGCCCACCATCACCGTATCGCGGAAGACCTGATCAGGATCCACGCCTACGACGGCCACGGTTATCGGTACGTTGTGATAGGAGGTGGATGGTCCCCATTGTTTCTGGCCGATGGTGAGTTGAACGATCCAACCATCCTCGCCTTGCGTGGTGACCTGCTCATCGATCTCGAAAGCGGCCCATCCGGGTTGTTGGATGCAGTCAGCGAAATAGTCGGAGAGGTCCAAGCCGCTCGTCATACTCAGGTGCTCCTGTAGCATAGTGGTGTTCACCGGTTGGAAAGCATAGGTGCTCAAGAAGCTCGTGAGGCCTTCGCGGAAGGCTTCGTCTCCCATGTAACTACGCAGGGTGTGGAGGACATCGGCGCCCTTGTTGTAGGAATGGGTGCCGTAGGTCCATTCTTGCGGCATTTCGCTCAGGGCCCACCATCCTTCATCCACCAAGTGCGCCCGTTGTACCATTGCGCGGTGGTTCGAACGGACTTCCTCCATGTAACGCTCACGGCCATAGACGTCCTCCAGGAACAGGTAGCTCAAGTACTCAGCGAAGCCTTCATTGATGTACATCTCCTCGGCCCGGTCGCAGGTCACCAGGTTCCCGAACCAATGGTGTGCGAGCTCGTGGGCCATGGTGGCTTCATAGTCCAGCGAGCCATCGGCGATCGAAGCCGGGTAATGGATGCTCGTACTGTGTTCCATGGCGCCGACCGGGGTGAGCACATAGCCGACCTTTTCCCATCGATAGGGTCCGAAGAGCGCCTCGAAATGCGCGAACGCATCGGGCAGGTGGGTGAAGGAGGCGCGCATATCGGCCGTGTCGGAGGCGTTCGCGATCAGTTCTACTGGGATCTGGCCACCGAGGACCGTGGCCAAGGTGTCCCGTGCCACGGTGTAGTTCGCAGCGGCCACGGATACCAGGTAAGCCGGCATGGTACCAGCACAGCGCCAGTGATTGATCAGGGTATCGCCGCCGAGCGTGATGCGATCCACGAGCACCCCGTTGCACCAGGCCTTTTTGCCTCCTGCTGTCCGGATGAAGAACTCATAGATGCTTCGTTCCGTGAAATTGTCAAGGCATGGGAACCAAGTACGGCCGTAGGAGTGGGGTACGCTCTCGAAGGCAACGCCCAGGTTATACAGGAGGGATGGGGAAGTGTAGAAGCCGCCGAAGCCGCTCGGGTCCAGCACGGGATCTCCACGGTAATGAACGACGAACTCAACGGTGTCCTCCGTGCCGATCGGTGAATTTGGCGTTACTGTTAGGGTCGTCTCGTCTTGGGAATAGGTCCAGTTCCCTGCTGGGGTGGTGATGGAGTCCACCACGAGGGCTTCCAGGTCCAGATCGAAGGTGCTCAGTGGTTCAGTTCGAGGCACGAGTTGAATGGTGCATGCGCCTCGAATGATGTTCCCCAAGGTGAGGTCCAGGTCAATTCGCTGGTGTAGGATGTCGACGGGTGCAAGCGCCACAGAGCGGTTCTTCCCCTGACCATGGAGCCTGCTCTTGGTGGCGGCGCAGGAGTGCTGTGCCGACACCGACGGTGCCGCCAAGAGCACACTCAGGAGAACAAATGATAGCCTTTGGAGGTTGTAGCGCTGCGGCATGCTCAAATGTAGCCCGGTGATCTTTCACACCCCACGACCGGGTCTGGATCCCTACTTTTGAATTCCCGGTTGGGATCCTACCCGGTATATTGCTCCCTATGAAGCCCAGCAACGAGCTACACGACCTGATCAAGTCGCTCACCAAGTCGGAGAAGCGTTTCTTCAAGCTGCATTCGTCCCTACAGGCCGGTGACAAGAACTACCTGCGGATCTTCGATGCCATCGACAAGCAGAAGGTCTACGATGAGGAGGCGATCAAGAAGCAGTTCGCGAAGGAGACCTTCATCAAGCATCTCCCATCCGAGAAGAACCATCTGTACAAGCTCATCCTGAAAGCACTGCGTGCGTTCCACGCGGAGAGTTCGGTGAGCGGGATCCTGAAACAGGAGATCAAGAACATCGAGATCCTCTACCAGAAGGCGCTTTATACCGAGTGCAACAAACTGTTGCACCGTGCCAAACGGATCGCGCGGGACAATGAGCGGTTCTACTACTGGTTCGAGTTGTTGAACTGGGAGAAGATGCTTCTCGAGGAGGCCTATGAGAGCGGCGAGTTCACCAAGGACCTCGATGCACTTATCGAAGAGGAGCGTGATGTGATCGAGAAGCTGCGGAACCTCGCAGCTTACCACATCCTCTACAGCAAGATCAACTATGTTTTCCGAAGTGGTGGCTATGTGCGGACCGATGAGGAGCACGCCATGGTGGAGGAGATCAGCGAGCATCCCCTGATCAAGGGGAAGAACACGGCATTATCCCGCCGTGCCGCTACCATCTGTTATTACACTCAGGGTTTTTGCCAATGGGCCAAGCGTGATTGGGCGGTGAGCTTGGAGAAGTTCCAGCGGGTGAAGCAGATCCTGGACGACAACGAGCAGATCAGGGCAGATCTTCCGAAGCGTTACATCCGCACGGTACACTACATCATCAACGCACAGATCGAGCTCAAGGACCTGAAGAACGCGAAGGCGAACATCAGTTATATGCGGGAGTTGCCTACAAGGTCCGGTTTCAATGGGCAGAACATCGAGACCCAAGTGTTCGTGGCCAGTTTTCTGAGCGAATTGCGGCTTTTGGACCGTGCCGGCGAGCATGAGAAAGCCATCTCCCTCACACCGACCATCATCGCTGGCATGGAGGACCTGGGCGAGCGGTTGCATAAGGAGCAGGAGCTCGAGTTCTACTATACGCTGGCGTGTGTTCATTTCGGAGGAGGGGAGATGAACAAGGCCTTGTTCTGGTTGAACAAGGTGTTGAACGATAATGAACCCACCTTACGGCAGGATATCTTCACCTACGCGCGGTTGTTCAACCTGGTGGTCCACTACGAATTGGGGAACTACGACCTCCTGGAGTACATCGTTCGTTCCACGCAACGGTTCCTGAGCAAACGACATCGCGCTGAAGGCATGGAAACGGTACTCATGGAGCATATCAAGAAGCTCGCCCGTGCTGGGGATCCAGGCGTGAAACGCGAGCTTTTCCGGTCGATGCTTGACAAATTCCAGCCGCTGTTGGTGGACGCGAACGAGAGTTTGGTGCTGAAGTACTTCGACGTGATCTCCTGGGTCAACGCCCACATCGAAGGCGTCCCCTTCAGCACGATCGTACGGCGAGGTGCTGCTGGTTGATGCCTTAAGGCCTGGAGGTTCCCGATGCCAGCTCTGCGACACCGGTCACGGTGAATTCCGTGCGACGGTTGGCCTGGTGGTCCTCCTCGGTGCATTTGACACCGTTGCGGCATTTGTTGACTAGCTTCTCCTCGCCGTAGCCTTTGGCTTTGATGCGATCGGGGTTCACGCCGGACTGGATCAGGTAGTTCACGGCTGCGTTGGCACGAGCATCGGAAAGCACCAGGTTGTAAATGTCACCACCGCGACTGTCGGTATGGGAGCCGAGTTCGAAGCTCATGTTCGGGTTATCCATGAAGATCCTCGCCAGCTTGTTCAGTTCAGGTGCGGCATCGGGCCGGATATCCCACTTGTCGTAGTCGTAGTAGATGTTGTTGATGGCGATGGCTTCTCCGATACGCAAGCTGTTCATGTGGAACCGTGTGGAAAGCGTGTCGCTTCGGGTGAGCCCTTTAGTGCTGATCGTTGAGGTGGTGGTGAGTAGGTCCTCACGCGAGCTGCGCAGGTTGTAGTCCGTGTTAGGCTTGAGTTCGAAGTTGAACTTCCCATCTGGCCCTGATAACATCGAAGCATCTTCGCCCGTGATCAGGTCCGTGAGGGTCACTTCAACGCCTGGAAGGAATCCATCTTCCTCATCCATCACGATACCATCCAGATAGAACAGCGGCTCATTGAGGGTGAAGGCATAGATCTGGTCAACGCCATCGCGGTCGCTGCTCAGGAAGCCTGCCTTGCCCGTGCTGTCAAGGACGAAGTGGAAATCGTCCTTCGGTGTATTGATGGGCGCGTTGAGGTTCACGGGTTCTTTCCAACCTCCATTGACTTCCTGTGTTTCGAAGATGTCGAGACCGCCCATGTTCAGGTGACCCGAACTAGAAAAGTGCAACGTATTGCCATTGACCATAGGGAAGACCTCGGTGCCCGGGGTGTTGATGAGGCCTCCCAGGTTCTCTGGTTCGGACCAGCCGGTCCCATTGTCCTTGCAGCGCCAGATGTCCGACCCTCCCAGCCCACCGGGACGATCGGAAGCGAAGTAGAGTGTCTTGCCATCGGCGCTCAAGGCTGGATGCCCTGTGGACCAATGTTCGCTGTTGTAGGCGAAGGCATGCAGGTCGCCCCATTTTCCAGTGCTATCAAGAGTGGCCCTGAAAAGCATGAGGTGACTCGTATTGCGATCATCCTTCTGGATCTTCCGTAGGACATAGTTGCTGCGCGTGAAGTAGAGCGTACGTCCATCTGGGCTCAAGGCTGCAGGGCCATCGTGGTAGGCACCATTCACCGAGCCGGGGAGTTGTTCGGCGGGCAACCAGGTCACCTCGGTCTTCGAGGTGGTATGGTACATGTCGATGAACGAGCGGTTGTTCCAAGGGTTGGCGTTGCGTTGCTCGAGTTCCTTCTCGCCGGCGAACAGCAGTCCGTTCTTGTACGGCACACCACAGAACGCCGTGGAAACGCCGGGTATGGTGAGCCGGTTCACGAAGAAGCGTGTGGAGTCCTTGTAGAATAGGGAATGATAGCCCTGTGTGGATTCGAAGAGATCCAGGGCGTAGGTGTTCTCCGGGGTTTGTTGGAGCACGCGCAGGAACATGTCTGCTGCATCATCCGGTTCCCCTGCAGCTAGAAGGACTTCGCCATAATGCAGGGCGGTATCTCCGCTGAGCGGATGGGTAGCGTAGAGCTTCTGATAGTTGGCCATGGCTTGGGGCCATGCATTGTGCCTGCGGTAGGCATCCGCCAGGCGGGCACGAGCGGTACGGTCCTCCTTGTTCGCAAGGATCTTCTCGTACAGTCGCTCGGCTTTTGGGTACTGCATCAGGTCATACGCCTCATCCGCACGTTGCATGCGGATGGAGGTGCATGCGGAAAGCAGGACGATCGCTGCCGATGTGATGACTATGCGTGTGCGCTGGACCATCAGAAATAACGAGGTGTCTTGATACGGATGGGTTCCTTGCCGAAGTCCATGCCAAGCATCACTTCATGGCTGCCGTTGGTGTAGTTGCGCAGCTTGGATGTCGTCATGTCATAAGCGTATCCTATCCGGAGCATGGGATTGACCTGATATTCAAGCATGCCCACCACGGCATCGCCTGTGCGGTATCCGAGTCCGAACCAGATGCGCTCCCTGTACAGTACGTTGCAATTCACATCCGCTTCCATGGGCGCTGCGGCGGTGTATCTGACCATGGTGCTGGGCTTGATGTCGAATGATTCGTTCAGCGTGAACACATGGCCTGCGTTCACATAGAAATGCTGTGTGAAGTAGTCGTCAATTACGCCGGTGGCGTTCATGGCGATCTCCTTATCAGCAGCGTAGATGGTAGGAACCGCCAAGCCTACATAGGAGCGTGTATCGTACCAGTAGAGACCGAATCCGAACTTGCCGACCGGCTTGTTGGTGATGTCACCTTGGAACACCTGGTCGTTGGCGTCCCAGTAGGAGAGGTCGCTCAAGCGAGCCGAATAGATGGACAGACCTGCGCGCATGCCGAAGGCGAGCTTGCTGGTGGCCGACAAGCGGAGGTGATAGGCATAGTGCGCGGCGATATCTAGGTCGCGGCTCACGCCGATCTGGTCATGCACGATGGACAATCCGGCGCCCATCTTGCCCTTCATCAACGGGGCGTCAACGGCCATCATGCTGGTGCGTGGTGCGCCTTCCACTTTGAGCCATTGACTGCGATGAAGCAAGCTGCTGCTCATGTAGGCGTGGCTGCCGGCGTAGGCCGGGTTCAGGAAGAGCTGGTTGAACATGTACTGGCTCACCATCACCTCCTGTTGCGCGAAGAGGTTCGAGCAACCGAGCACGGCCAGTACCAAGGTCAGGATATGACGTATGGTCTTCATCGTTCGGAGGTTAGGGGTCAGCGGCGCAGGTCAACGAACCCTTGGAGGGTACGTGTTCCGTCGTTTATACTCAGGATCACGAAGTATGTTCCATTCGGTAGCTGGTCACCCTGGCTATTCTCGCCCGCCCACTGGTTCTTGTAGTTGGGTTGCTCATAGACCACGTTACCCCAACGGTTCACCACCGTGAGCATGTTGCTCGGGTAGCCATCGATACCCCGCACCACGAACCGTTCGTTATCACTATCCCCGTTCGGGCTGAAGGCCGTGGGCATTTCCAGGTCGGTGGGCTGGGTCAGTTCCACAGTGAGGCTGGCTACACATCCGTTGGCGTCGGTGACCTCCAGGGTGTAGACTCCTGCAGGTAGGCCGCCGATGCTTTCCGTGGTGGCTCCATTGGACCAGGCGAAGGTGTATGGAGCCGTACCGCCGCTCACGGCCGTGGTGATGCTGCCATCCTCGGCACCATAGGCACTCACATCGTACCCTTCTGCATAGCTTGACAGCAGGGTGTCGAAGGCGATCGCCGCAGGCTCAAGGAGCGCGTAGCTCGCCGTGAAAGTGCAGCCTGCCGCATCGGTGATGGAAACGGAATAGGTGCCGGCCGTAAGCTGGGAGAGATCTTCATCCACTGAGCCGTTGCTCCAGGAGAACGTGTACGGTGCGGTCCCGCTCAGGACGCTGAGGTCGATACCGGCCGACGCATCGCCATGGCAGTTGTTGTCATTGGTGATCGCCGTTGCATCCACCGCCGGTGAACCGACCACGGTGGCTTGTGCGCTCACCGTACAACCATTGATATCCGTAACGACCACCTGGAAGGAACCGGGGCTCAGATCGCTCAGGTCCTCGGTGTTCGCTCCGTTGTCCCAAGCGAACTGGTAAGGCGCACTGCCACCGGTCACGGTCAGGTCCACACTACCATTGCCGCTGGAGCATGCCGCGGAAGTAGCCGATGCGTTGGCGCCCAAGGTGCTGGGCGCGTTCAGTGTGGAGCAGCTTTGGGCTACGCAACCATTGGCGTCGGTCACTTGCACGCAGTAGGTGCCGGCAACGAGACCATTGATCATGGGTGCATTGGAGCTGAAACCGTTCGGTCCACTCCAGGCATAGGAGAAGGGTTGTGCTCCACCGGCCGTCACGATCTCGATGGAACCGTCCGCTGCCGCCTCACACGAGATCTGCGTTCCACCAGGGAAGGTGGACGTGTTGAGGGTGCTGGTGATGGGGTCGGGTGCGATGATGTCCACCACTTCAATAGCCACGCATCCGTTCATATCCGTAACGGTCGCGGTGTAGGTGCCATTGCCCAAGCCGTTCAGGTCCTCATCCGTTGAGGTGAAACCATCCGGACCCGTCCAGGTGAGCACGTAACCGCCGTTCCCGCCGGCGAGGTCGAGGTCGATCGCGCCGTCGCTGCTTCCGTTACAGGAAGTTCCGAATCCGTTGTATCCCGTGGCTATTGTTGTCAGGTAGAGGGCGGTGTCGGGCTGAGTGAGCATCACCGTGGTGGCGAAGCTGCACTGGTTGGCATCGGTCACGACCAGCTCGTAGTTGTAGAAGCCTGCGGGCAGGCCGGATACGTCCTCGGTCTGGAATTCGATACCATCCGGTCCACGCCAGCTGACCATGTAAGGCCCTGTGCCGCCGGAGATGGTTGCATCGATGGATCCGTCGGTGGCGCCGTAACAGCTCACGTTCGTTCCGCTGGGATAAACGGATACGGTCAGATCAGCATCAACGCCATTGGTCGGTTCGCTCAGCGAGATCATGGTATCGAGCGGACAGCCATTCGCGTCGATGATGTTGATCACGTAGTCGCCTGCGACCAAGCCGGTATTGGTGGGGTTGTTGGAGGAGAAACCACCCGGCCCGGTGATGGTCACATTGAACGGTCCAACACCACCAGTCGGTACGAGGTTGAGCACGCCGCTGCTATCACCTTGGCACTGTAGGTTGAATGATCCATAGAAAGAGACGTAGGAACCACTGGCGATCGGTGCGGGTCCGTTCAAGGTGGTGGTGAACGTGCCTGTGCAACCCAGTCCGTCACTGATGTTCACGGTGTAGGCGCCGTTCATCAAGCCGTTGAGGTCTTCATCCGTGGAGGAGAAGCCATTTGGACCGGACCAGAGCACGGTGAAGGGTGCACCACCACCGGTGATGGTCATATCGATGGTGCCGAGTGAAGCGTCGCCGCAGATGTTCGCGGTGTTCGCGAAGGCTGCCTGGATCGGGTCAGGTGCGTTGAGGGTGATGGTCGTGTCGTTCCGGCATCCATTGGCATCGGTCACCACGAGGTCATAGGTGCCGGGTTCAAGACCAGCGATGTCTTGCTGCTGGGAACCGAAACCGTTCGGACCGGTCCAGTCATATTGATAGGCTGGTGCGCCTCCGCTCACGGTGAGCTGTACACCACCGTCGTTGCCAGCGCAGCTCACGGGATATCCATCGAAGTCGGTGAAAGCGATCACGACATCAAGTGGGTCAGGTGCGGTGAGAGTGGCGCTGGCGCTGCCCGAGCAACCATTGATATCGGTGACGAGCAGGTCATACTGGCCGGCCACCAAGCTGGTGAGGTCCTCTGCGGAACTGGTGAAGCCATCAGGCCCCGTCCAGGCGTAGGTGTAGGTTGGTGTGCCACCCGCCGCTGTCGCGTTGAAGACACCGATGGAGATGGTGGCACAAGGGATATTGAAGCCGCCGTTGTAGGTGATGGAAGCGAGGTCAACGGTCACGGGATCAGGCTCGGTCACCGTATGGGTGCTGCTGTTCGTGCAACCGTTCGCATCGGTCACCACGAGGTCGTAGGTGCCCGCGATAAGACCGGTGATGCTTTCGGTGTTCGCCGTGAAACCAGCAGGACCGGTCCATGCGATGGTATACGGCATGGTACCGCCATTCAGCGCTGCCTCCAGGCTGGCATTATTGCCTCCGGCACAGGTGATGTTGAGCCCATTGGGGAGGATCGGAGCGGTGACGTCCACCAACACGCTCGCGGGTGCAGTGAGGATATAACTCGCATTCGCCACACAGCCGTTGGCATCGGTGATCTGCACGCTGTAGGTGCCAGCGGTGATGCCGGTCCGGTCTTCCTCGGTGTTGCCATCATTCCATACGATCGCATAGGGAGGAATGCCTCCGGTTATGGTCAGGTCGATCGAGCCGTCAGTGGCCCCGTTGCATGTCACATTGCTACCGTTGATGTTGGACAGCGTCGAGCTGATGTCCAGCGGAGTTGGAGCGCTCAGGGTCGTGTTGATCTGCTGCGTGCAGCCGTTCACGTCGGTCACGGTCGCCTCATAGTAGCCTGGGTTCATACCGGCGAGGTCCTCAGAGTTTGAGTTGAAACCGATGCCGTCCGTCCAGGCGATGGTATAGGGTGCTGTACCACCGGCGACGGTGAGGTCGATGGTGCCATCCGCACCACCGGAGCAGGACACCTGGTTGCCGCCGCCACAAAGGCTCGTCTGCAATGCAAGGTCCAGTGCCAGAGGTGCCGTGAGAGTTCGGCTCGTGGTGAAGGTGCAGCCGTTAGCGTCCGTGATGGTGGCCGTGTAGCTGCCTGCCGCAAGTCCGGAGAGGTCCTCAGCGGTGAAGGTGCTTCCGTTCGGCCCGTTCCATGCAACGGTGTATGGTGCAGTACCTCCTGCGATGGTGAGGTCGATGCTTCCATCCGATGCGCCTGAGCAGCTCACATTGCTGCCGTTGAATTCGGAAAGGGTCAATGTGGCCGTGAGCGGGTCCGGTGCTTCCAGCAGGAAGTCCGCACTGGTCATGCAGCCGTTCACGTCGGTGATCTGCACCGTGTAGTTGCCGGGTTCCAGGGAAGTGACATCTTCCGTGGTGGCCCCGAAGCCATTCGCTCCGTTCCACACGAAGACGTATCCCCCAGCACCGCCGGTCACAATCAGGTCGATACTGCCATCAGCCGCATCGGCACACGAGATACCCGAGCCGTTGAATGCGCTTACGACTCCGGTAGCCGCGAGCGGATCCGGTTGGGTCAATGTCACCTGACGGGAAATGGTGCATCCGTTCGCGTCGGTGATGATGGCGGTGTAAGTGCCTGCGCCAAGGTCGTCGATAGCGGGCGTGTTCGCGCTGTATCCATTGGGACCGGACCATTGTACCGCCCAAGGCTGGTTCCCTCCGGAGATGTTCACTGAGATGGAACCGGATGCATTGCCATGACAGGCGATGGCATCACCATTGGCGGCAAGGGAAGTCGTTAGCGTGGCATCGAGCGGTTGCGGCTCGGTCAATGTGGCTTGTGCGCTGGTGGTGCACCCGTTGGCATCGGTGACCAGCAACGTGTAGGTGCCAACGGACAGACCGCTCAGGTCTTCAGTATTGGCATTGAAGCCGTTAGGACCTGTCCAAGAGAATGCATACGGTGCCGTACCACCGGAAGGGGTAGTATTCAAGCTGCCATCCGAAGCACCGGTGCAACTGATGTTATTGGCGCCGAATACGCTGGCCGAGAGCGTAACCGCCATCGGTGTCGGTGCGGTGATCGTTCGTGTCAACGAGATCGAGCAGCCATTGTCGTCCGCCACTGTCACGGTGTACGTTCCGCTGGCAAGTCCGTTGATATCCTGAATGGAGGCGACGAAGCCGTTGGGCCCGCTCCAAGAGTAGGTGAACGGCGATGTTCCACCGGTCACATCCAGGTCGATGCTGCCGTTCATCGTCCCGGCGCAGGTGATGCCTGAGCCGTTGTAGGAACTGAGCGTAGCCGAGACGGAAAGCGAACCAGGCTGGCTCACGTTGAAACCTTCAGTGATGGTGCACCCGTTCGCATCGGTCACGGTGAGTTCGTAAACACCAGCTGAAAGCGCGCTGATATCCTCGCTATTCGCGATGAAACCGTTCGGGCCACTCCAAGCGAATGAGTAGGGAAGGGTGCCACCGTTCACACTGCTGTTCACCGCGCCGGTGGAACTTCCTTGGCAGGCTGCCGTGGTGATGGATCCACTGACCGCGAGCGAGGCCGGTTCCGTAATGCTGATCGTCGTGTTCAACGCGCAACCGAAGAAGTCGATCACGCTGAGGTTGTAGGTGCCGGGGATAAGACCATCGATGTCTTCAAGTCCCGTTTGCTGCGCATCGGGTGCGGTCCAGATGTGGGAGTATGGAGCAGCGCCACCTGTGATGGTGAGGTCGATGGCACCGTTCGCGGCACCGTTGCAGGTCACCTGGTCCACATCGAAGCTGAGGGCCAGTGGGGCCGTGGCGCCTTGGATGGTCACCGGGTAGTTCTTGATGTGGGTGCAGCCATTGTTATCGGCCACCGCAACCAGGTAAAGACCAGGGGCAAGACCGGTGGCCGTTGGTCCGGTCACGACCGGTGTGGTGTTCCATGTGATCGTGTAGGATCCACTGCCACCGGTAACGGTGATCGTGGCCTCCCCATCATTGGCACCGAAACAGGTCACATGGCTCACCTGGTCGAAGAAGGCGTCCACTTCGCTCGCCGGTTGATCGATGGTGACATTGGCATTCGCTGTGCAACCGCGTGCATCGGTAACGGTGACGTTGTAGTTGCCAGCCTCCAGAGCCGTGGCTGTCGCGGCGGTCTGCGCAGGAGAAGTGTTCCACACGATAGAGTATGGTGCCGTACCTCCGTTGGCCAGGGCGGTCGCGAATCCCTCAGCCGCACCGAAGCACAGTACATCGATCGATGCGGTGATGTTCACCGAAAGTGGTACCGCAGGTTGCGTGATGGTCACATTGCGTTGGATGGAGCAGCCGTTCGCATCGGTGATGGTGCATGTCCATGTACCAGCGGGCAGTTGTTCGGCACTCGGGTCCGCCTGAGGAGGCGTCGTATTCCATGCGTACGTGTACGGCGCCGTACCTCCGTTCGCTGTCGCCAGCGCGGCACCGTCATTCGCTCCAACGCAGGATACGGAGGAAGTCATCGCAGCCGTTCCGGTCAGGACCGGTGCTTGTGTCAGATCGATCGGAGTGACGAGTGAGCAACCGTTCGCATCGGTAAGCGTGAGGGAATAGGTGCCTGCGGACAAGCCCGAGATGTCGACGGTGCTCGCTGTGTACCCACCGGGGCCATTCCATTGGATGTTCACCGGTGCTACACCACCGGAGATGGTGCCGTCGATGCTGCCTGTTGAGGAGCCGTTGCATGCGATGTTCCATCCACCAACGAACGAGGGTGAAGTGAGGTTGGCGCTCAAGGGTGCTGGAGCATCAAGCGTATACGTGGCCGAGGTCGAGCAGCCGTTGTCATCCGTCAGTGTGTAGACATAGGTGCCTGCGAGAAGGCCGGAGATATCCTCAGAGCTGGCGGTGAAACTGTTGGGCCCGCTCCAACTGTGCACGTAGGGACTTGTTCCTCCGCTGACCGTTTGCATGATGGAGCCGTCCAGGGCACTGGGGCAACTCACTTCAAAACCATTGAAGTCACTTGTCGTCCCCGAGATCGTGAAGAGTCCAGGCTGTCCCACGTTAAAGCTGGACGTTGCGGTGCATCCGTTGCCATCCACGACGTTAAGGACGTAGACTCCGGACTCCAGACCGCTGATATCGACGTTCGAGGAAACGAATCCGTTCGGTCCTGTCCAGTTGACGACATACGGTGTGGTCCCACCCGCGATGGTCGCATCCACGGAACCGTTCGACGCACCGCCACAAGTGGCGGGCACGATGGTGGCGCTCAGGCCAAGAGCCGCGGTCGGCTGAGTGATGGTCACAGTGCGGATGGATGTGCAGCCGTTCAGGTCGGTCACTGTGCAAGTCCAGGTACCAGCCGTCAGGTTGGTGGCCGTCGCGGCCGTCTGTGCTGGAGTGGTGTTCCAGTTGTATGCGTACGGGGCAGTACCGCCGCTCGCCGCGATGGTCGCACTACCCGTGGCCTGCCCGAAGCAACCCACGTTGGTCTGTGCACTGATGCTGGTGGAAAGGGATGCCGCGGGTTGTGTGATGACCACGTTCTGGCTCGTGGTGCATCCTCTTGCATCAGTGACCGTGCAGGTGAAGCTGCCAGCGCCGATGTTCGAGGCAGTGGCTGTGGTTTGAACGGGAGTGGTGTTCCAGCTGTAGCTGTAGGGTGCGGTGCCTCCTACCACGGAGATGGAAGCGCTACCCGTGAGGGCCCCGAAACAAGCCACATTCGACTGCGCGCTCAGGCTTGCAGCCAGTGCGGCAGCGGGTTGTGTGATGGTCACGCTGCGCGTGGTTACACATCCCAGCGCATCGGTCACGGTGCAGTTCCAGCTACCAGCTGGCAATCCCGTTGCTGAAGGTCCGCTCTGCGCGGGAAGGGTGTTCCATCCGAAGGAGTACGGCGCAGTCCCACCGTTCGCGCTAATGGTCGCACTTCCCGTGGAGCCGCCGAAGCAGTTCACGTTCGCTTGCGCACTGATGCTCGTCGAGAGGGCCGCACCCGGTTGGGTGATCGTGGCGGTGCTGGTCGTTGTGCAGCCCCGCGCATCGGTCACCGTGCATGTCCAGGTGCCCGCAGCCAAGTTGTTCGCGCTAAGGCCGGTCTGCACAGGTGAAGTGTTCCAGCTGTAGCTGTATGGAGCGGTTCCTCCTGTCGCCGAAACAGTGGCGCTACCTGTCGTTCCGCCAAAGCAGTTGACATTGGTTTGCGCGCTGATGGAAGCGCTGAGCCCAGCGGCAGGTTGAGTGATCGTGACGGTTGGACTGATGGTGCAGCCACGCGCGTCGGTCACCGTGCAGGTCCACGTACCGGCCGTCAGTGCGGTCGCTGTGGAGCTGGTCTGGGCGGGTGTCGTATTCCAAGTGAAGGTGTATGGTGCGGTGCCGCCGGTGATCGCGAGTGTGGCGCTGCCCGTGTTGCCGCCGAAGCAGTTCACGTTGGTCTGCGCGCTCACCGTGCTGGACAAGGCTGCCGAAGGCTGCGTGATCGTGACGTTGCGTGCCGTGGTACAGCCGTTCGCATCGGTCACCGTGCAGGTCCACGTGCCAGCATTGAGGTTGCTAGCCGTTGGGCCGTTCTGCGCTGGAGTCGTGTTCCAGATGTAGCTGTACGGAGCTGTACCAGCTGTCGCGCTGATCGTCGCACTACCCGTGTTGCCGCCGAAGCAGTTCACGTTCGTTTGCGCACTGATGCTCGTGGCGAGTGGACCGGCGGGCTCGGTGATGGTAACAGTGTGCAGCTTGGTGCACTCGTTTGCGTCAGTGATGGTGCATGTCCATATGCCAGCGGTCAGGTTATTCGCGGTCGCGGTCGCCTGGACCGGGGATGTGTTCCAACTGTAGGTGTAGGGTGAGGTGCCTCCGCTCACTACCACCGTTGCAGCACCATTGTTCCCGCCTGAGCAGCTTACTGGGGTCAAGGCAGAGGTGCTCACGGAAATTGTCGCCACTGGTTGTATGATCGTGGCGGTTCGTGTGGTGGTGCACCCGCGCGCATCGGTCACTGTGCAGGTCCACGTGCCAGCACCGAGGTTGGTGGCGGTCGCACTGTTCTGTGCTGGTGTCGTATTCCAGCTATAGGTGTACGGGCTTGTTCCACCAGTCACGGCGATGGTGGCATTCCCGGTGGTTCCGCCGAAGCATCCCACATCGGTCTGACCGATGAGTTGCGCCGCCAACGATGCTGCTGGTTGAGTGATGGTCACGTTCTGGCTGGTGATGCAGCCGCGTGCATCGGTCACCGTGCAGGTCCACGTGCCGGCAGCAAGGCCACTCGCTACAGCGGAGTTCTGTGGGGGGACCGTATTCCAGTTGAAGCTGTATGGACCAGTACCACCCGATGCAACGATCGTGGCGCTAGCTGTCGTGCCGCCGAAGCAGTTCACATTGGTCTGCGATCCGATGCTGGTGGTGAGTGCTGCCGCTGGTTGGGTGATCGTCACATTCCGGTTCGTCGTGCATCCGTTGGCATCTGTAACCGTACAGGTCCATGTGCCAGCTGGTAGACCAGTTGCCGAAGCGGTGTTCTGTGTAGGAGTTGTGTTCCAGTTGAATCCATATGGAGTTGTTCCACCGGCTGCAGTTACCATGGCACTGCCGGTGTTACCTCCGAAGCAAGCCACATTGTTCTGAGCGCTGATGGCACTACTAAGCGCTGCCGCAGGTTGGGCGATCAGGACTTCGCGCGTGGTGGTGCAGCCTCGCGCATCGGTGATGGTGCATTGCCAGTTACCGCCAGCGAGGTTGATGGCTGTCGCTGTGGTCTGCACTGGTGTGGTGTTCCAGGAGAAGGTGTATGGGGCAGTTCCTCCTGTCGCCGCCATGGTCGCGCTACCGGTGTTTCCGCCGAAGCAGTTCACGTTGGTCTGTGCACTGATGGAGGAGGCGAGTGCTGCAGCCGGTTGTGTGATGGTCACGTTCTGGGCCGTGCTACATCCCCTGGCATCGGTCACCGTGCAGGTCCAGGTACCAGCAGGCAAATTGTTCGACGTAGCGCTGCCCTGCGCGGGTGCGGTGTTCCAGGAATAGGTGTACGGTGCGGTTCCGCCGCTCGCTGTGATGGTGGCGCTGCCTGTAGTTCCGCCGAAGCAGTTCACGTTGGTCTGCGCACCGATGGTGGTCGCAAGTACCGCAGCAGGTTGTGTGATGGTGATGGTCCTTATGGTACTGCATCCATTATCGTCGGTCACCGTGCAAGTCCAAGAGCCCGCCGACAGCCCTGTGGCCGTTGCGGTGGTCTGGGCTGGCGTGGTGTTCCATGCATAGGTATATGGCGATGTGCCTCCCGTGCCCGTCACCGTTGCGGCACCAGTGGAACCGCCGAAGCAAGAGACAGGCGTCGGGATGTTCGCGGTTGTGCCGAGCGGAGCTGCGGGCCCAGCGATCGTGGCCGAAACCGACTTGGTGCAACCGTAGCCATCAGTGACCAGCACCGTGTAGTGCCCTGCGGCCAGGCCGATGGCGTTCGCGGAGCTCTGCACCGGTGTGGTGTTCCAACTATAGGTGTATGGCAATAGGCCGCCACTCGCTTCCACCATGGCCTCACCTTCATTCAGGCCGAAACAGAGCACGTCCACAGTCTCCACGATCGTGGCGGTCACTTGGGTCGGTTCCGTCATGGTGAAGGAGGAGGTGAATGTGCAACCATTCGCATCGCTCACGTTCACGTTGTATTGACCAGCACGCAACCCCGTGAGGTTCTGGTTGAACGAGGTGAACCCGTTCGGTCCGGTCCAATTGATCGTGTACGGTGCAGTGCCGCCGGTCAGCGCCAAGCTCAAGGTGCCGGAGTTGCCGCCATTACACGCGATGTTCTCGCCGAAGGGTTGGATGGATGGTGTCAAGGTGCCAGCTAGCACCTCAGGCGATCCCATGTTGAAGCTTTGGGTGCGTGTACATCCGATGACATCGGACACGGTTACCGTGTACGTGCCGGCCGGGATGTTCACCAGATCCTCGGTGCTCGAAGTGAACCCATTGGGGCCTGTCCAGTTGATGACATAGGGTGCGATCCCTCCCGTTACGGATAAGTTGATCGCACCGTTGGATTGTCCATTGCACAGAGGCCGTGTCACTACCCCTGTTATCTGCGTGTTGCTCACACGCACTTGACGGGTGATGGTCCTTGAACAGGTGCCGTCCGTGACGACCACGGAGTAGTTGGTGGTGGATAGCGGTTTTGCCCAAGGGGCAGCGATGTTCGCTGAACTGAGCGAATTCGCCGGGGTCCACGAGTAGCTTGAACCACCATTGACTTGTAGTTGGATCGAATCACCACGGCAAATGCGTGCCACGGTCGGGGAGAGTGTGGCGATCAGCGTGTCGTTGATCTCGAAGATCAACGAGTCGAGGTTCTGAGCCGGACAAAGTGGATTCCCAAGGATGAAGAGCAGGCTCTCGGTGGGTTCATTGAGGGCATCAGCGATCGGATTCACATTCACGTTCACCGATGCTTGGTTGGCTGGGATGGTCACCGTTTTCGGGACGTTCGGGTTGACGTTGCCGATGGCGCTGTAGTCAGTACCGTTCGTTGCCGAACCTTGGAGGTAGTAAGTAAGGTTGAGTGGCGTGGGTCGGGGAGAGGGCCTTGTGAATGTCACCCAACCCGGGTTGCAGCCCTCCACCATGTCCGCCGATCCGTTCAAGGTTTGACTGCTCATCACCACTTGGTTGCTTCGGATGCGTTCAACGAACACACCGCTATCCCACCACCGATCAGAGGCATCGGCTACGATCAACTTCAAATGATAGGTCTGGCATGGAGTCACACGCGACTCAGCGAAAAGCCCTTGCGTGAAGCCGTCGTATTGGATGTCCTGGCCGCCGGTATTGTCGAAATAGTAGGCGCTGTTAGAACCGTTGTTGACGTTGTTGATCGTCACTGCCTGGCTGGTTCCTGGGATCAACGCGATGTTCTTGTCTTGGCCTATACCAGCATCACCGACGATCCCGGGGCCGCTGATGAAGAAGCCGAACACATCGTTGTACTGGGAGCCCACCCATTCATTGTACTCCTCACTGGCGAAGACGAAATTGAACCGGAGACTATCACCGGTCGGAATGATGTCGAACTCGAAACGGCAGCGGTTGTACGTCGTTCTGCCGGTCACCGTGTTCAGGATGGCATCTCCGCTCGTGCCGGAGTTGTAGCGTTGTCCCCCACCATAGCCGTTCGGCCCTACTGCATCATCGACCCAGCCGGTTGTCAGCAAGACTCCGTCGCTGAGCCCCAGTTGGGTTCCCGCATAACTGAATTCGCCGTAGGCGGAATCGCCGCAGTTGATCTCCGGGTTCAGGATCGAGACTCCGGGACCAGTGATGGCCGCCGCCAGTGCTTCCAGATCCGTCTCCCGGGTAACGGTGAGCTGTGCCTGTGATGTGGCACCGCAGGCTATTAACGCAACGATCAACGCGGTGCGCTGAAAGGTCGCTTGGCGGGTCTTGAGGATGGTCTCGACCTGGCTCATCGGGTGCGGGCTTGGGCGCAAGCGGCTTCAGCTTGGGCAAGTGATCGATCGACGGTACGTGAGCGCAATGCAGCTGATCGCTGGGTGAGCAGGCCTTGCGACCGAGTTTCGAGCTGTGTGCGGCTCTGGCCTTGGCGTGCTTCGATGACCAGGATACCGGCCGGCACACAAGCGAAGGCGATCCGGGCCTCGCCGGATCGTTCCAGCTCTCGGGATAACGCGTCACGGGTCTCGCTGGTGAGGCCATCCACCTCCAAGGTGATGCGCTCACGGGAGGCATCTGGGAGTTGGGCTCGGCTGTATGTGCTGCACATCAGCACCACTGCCAGCCCTAGCAAGCGCAAAAAGGTCGCGTAGGTGTTCATGGTCGTTTCGTTCCGGCCGCAGCAGATGAGTGGTCTTGCCACGGCCATGGGATTGATCTGGCGCGTTTATACCCGAATTCGACCGGAAAGGTTCCGAGGGGTACGAACGCGACAGTTCGGGCGACAGGTCAAGTCACCGAACGAACATGGAAGAAAGCTGCTTAGGGCTGGGTGCGAAGACGCTCGGCGAGCACCGCGTGCAGGATGATCCCGGTGGCCACTGAAACGTTCAATGAACCGATCGAGCCAGCCATGGGTATCTTCACCAAGTCGTCGGCAAGCCGAAGTACGGCATCGCTAATGCCCTCATCCTCAGAGCCCATAACGATGACTAGAGGCCCCTTTAGATCGCTGTGCCCAAGGGTGGAGGCCCCTTTCTCCGTGCAGGCCACGATACGCAAGCCATGGTCGCGAGCCGCCCGTAGACCGTCGGTAAGTCGGCTCACCCGGCAAACAGGTTTGCGCAGCAAGGCGCCCGCAGAACTTTTCACGGCATCAGGGCCCAATCGGGCTGTCCCCATTTTGGGCACTAGCACTGCATGCACGCCGAAGCATTCAGCGCTGCGTGCGATGGCCCCCATGTTGCGTACGTCAGTGACACTGTCCAAGGCAAGGATCAACGGGGTCTCGCCATTCTCATAGGCCCGGGTGATCACTTCGTTCAGGTCCTGTTCTTCGACCTGGCTCAAGAAGGCGATCACACCTTGGTGTTCTGTCCGTGTAAGGCGGTCCAGTTTCTCCACCGGCACGGGCTGCCACGGAACCTGACGGTCCAAGGCCAACTGGCGGATCTCTTTGATGCCATCGCCACCTGCTTCGCGGCGAATGAGCAGCTTCTCCACGTTCTTGCCTGCGCGCAGGGCCTCGATCACCGGCCACACGCCGCATACCATGTCATTCGCTGCCATGGTGTAAAGGTCGGGTTTCGGAGGCAGTTCTAAGTGCCGCGGACGGTTGATCGGTTGCCCTTCCGGTCAACCGGTCTTCCAAGTGTCCCACTGTGGCGCTCGTGAGACCGCTTAGGATGTCGAGTCGACGTAGGAATGGAACTGATCGAGGCATCACTCAGATCCGAGGTTCCGCGTGATGAGCGATCAATTCTGATACACGCGTCCGTTGCGCCAGCTTTCCACATTGCGGTACCAAGCACCCTTCAGCAGTGGGTCGCGTTCGAGCACCAGGTCGTTCTCATTGAACGCGCCGTTGCGTCGCTTGAAGGTGAAGGCCAAACTCATCAGGTTGTTCTCTTCGCCATAGATCCAGGTCTCGCTCAGGTCGTTCTTGTAGATGGATGTGGGCACGCCGAAAATGATGTGCACGAGCCCGCGGTCCGTGCGCCAACCTTCAGTCTCGGCCGTGAAGTGCCGGTTGGCGTTCTCCACTCGGCCGTAATAGATCCGGATAGCTTCCCGTCCGCGTTCACGATCCCCGGCCGCATCGATCCAGAACCGTTCAATGGCTTGGCGAATGTTCCCGCTCTTGATGATCCGGTCGTATTCCTGATTCGAGGTGATGTAACGCAAAGGCTTCAGCAGGTCATCTTCGGTGGCGATGATCGGGTAGGCTTCAGAAACGGAGTACAAGGCATAGCTTGGTGTGGCGGAGGTGTCGGCATGGATCCGATAGGCTCCCGGTACCGCAAGATCCAGTGTGAAATATCCGCTGTCATCCACCTGCGCGGTGAAAGTCGTGTCCGCAGAAGCGTTCATGGAAGGATCTTGAGGAGCGCTCGTGGTGAAGACCGGGGCAGGGAGCGCGGTGCGGGCTGGATAGCGGTGGACCGTCAGGTCCCGCCCCGTGCAGGTTTCGCACAACACGCGGACCACGCCACCTTTGAAATGATCAGCGAAATAAGGCAGCCCATGGCTCGTATCCACAGGCATGAAGTATTGGCTCGTGGTCTGCCCGTCGCGGTCCACGCGCAGGAATACGGTGGTCTCCACATCGCGGTTCAGGTCACGGGCCATCACCTTCAATACGAAGGAGCGCCGTTCATTCCGCCGCAGGTCCATACTACCGATGAGTTCGCGCTCCTCGCTCGGTGACGAGCTTGCATCGTCGATCACCGTGCTCGCACTATCGAGTAGCACTTTCGACCCGAAGGCATCGTACGATTCATAGCTGATGCGGACCACTGCATGGAACGGACCGCCGGTGCCATCACTCTTGTACAGAAGGTCGCTCGTGTTCAACTTGTAGTACACCCGGGATCTGTCGTTGCCGATGTGGTGTACGCGTGCGTGCAAAGGCATCTGAGCACTGCCTTTCCCGTAGAGGTAGGAGAAATTGTCCCGTTTGCTCAACGGTGCCGAGGAGGAGCAACCGGTCAACACGTATGCCGCGATGCACAGTCCAAGCAGGTTCTTCAGCGTTCTCATCTGAGCAGGTCCGTCGGTTGTTCCAACGCACGCTCCAACAGTTTCGCGTGCAGGCTCTTGTTCGTTTTCGCACCCAGTTCTTTCAGCATCTCCACTTGTCGAACGAGGTTGCCCGGACCTTCGCTGAGCTTACCGACCGCTTTCTCGTAGCTGTCGTTGGCCTCCTTCACGCTCTTGCCGATGCGTCCCAGGTCCTCGGTGAAACCGACGAATTTCTCGTAAAGGGCACCTGCCCGTTCGGCGATTGCCACGTGGTTGCGGGCGATGCGCTCGTTCTTCCAGATGCCGTGGATGGTACGCAGGGTGGCCATCAGTGTGCTGTGCGTCACCATCACCACCTGGCGGTCATAGGCTTCCTGGAAGATCTCCGGTCGCTGCCGCAGGGCCAGCAGGAAGGCCGGTTCGATGGGTACGAACATCAGCACGAAATCCACGCTTTGCACGCCGTACAGTTTGCTGTAATCCTTCTCACCGAGGCCCTTCGCATGGGCCCGCAGGCTGTCCACATGTTGCTTCAGCAGGCGCTCCCGCTCCGCATCATCGGTACTGACGGCGAAACGATCATAGTGCAGCAGCGATACTTTGGAGTCGATGATGAGGTGCTTGCCGTCGGGCAGGAAGATAACCGCGTCGGGTCGCAGTCGTGTTCCGTCGCCCAGCGTGGTGCTTTCCTGCATGCTGTATTCCTGGCCCTTTACCAACCCGGAACCCTCGAGCAACTTTTCGAGCAGCATCTCGCCCCAGGCTCCCTGCGCTTGCGAGTCGCCTTTCAAGGCGCGCGTGAGGTTGTCGGCATCCTGGCTCAGGCGCTGGTTCTGCTCCACGAGCTTGGCCACTTCGCTCTTCAACAAGTGCCGCTCCTTGCCTTCGCTTTCATAGGCTTCGCGCACCTGCTTCTCGAAGGCTTGGATACGTTCGTGCAAGGGCTGTAGGATGGTGCCGAGCTTTTCCTGCTGCTGAAGGTTCAGTTCCTTGCCACGTTGGGTGAGCAAGCGGTTGGCGATGTTCTCGAACTCCACGGTCATGCGCTGTTGCGCTTGTTCCAACTCGGCACGTTGGGTGTCCAGCTTCTCCTGCAAACTGCGGCTGCGCTGGGTTTCGGCTGCGAGCAGGCCGTTCAGGTCCATGGCTTCGCGGATGCGCTGTTGATTCTCACCCGCCTGCTCGTTCAATCGACGCTCCAATTCAGAGCGTTCTGCCGCATGCTGCTCCCGCAGTAGCGCGAGAACCCCGCTGTCACGACTGCGCAAGTACCACATGCAGGCCACTACGCCCACGATGACACCCAAGGCCATGCCAAGCAGAAGAGCGGTGCTATCCATTGGCACGAAGTTAAGGCCTCAGTTGTCGAGGATGACCACCAATGCGCCCAGCGGCACCCGCTCGTACAGGTGGATCACGTCGGCATTGCGCATGCGCACACAACCCATCGAACTGGCCGTACCCACGCTCTTCTCATTTGCTGTACCGTGGATGTAGATATAGCGTGCATGGCTGTCCACCTGGCCGCCTTGATTCACGCCGGGCTCCAGGCCTTCCAGCCAGAGGATCCGGGAGGTGATCCAATCCTTGTCCACGCCAGCGAAATCAGGATCGGCGAATTCACCGGTGAACACCCGGTCCTTCAGGATGCCGAATTCGGGCACGTCTTCGCCGAACTTCTCACTGATGCGATGCAGGCCGGTCGGTGTTCGCAGGCTGCCGTCGGTTCCGCCAAGGCCGGCCTTGGCGGTGGCCACCGGATACACACGCAGTAGCCGCTGCTCTCGCACATGGAAAAGGGCTTGTCGCTTTACCGACACGTATAGCACATCACCGTTCAGATCTTGGCCCGGATAACGCGATTCAAGGTACTCCAATAGCAGGTCCACCATGCCTTGCATCGGCCCGCCGGCCCTGGCCGAGCAGTGCCAAGCGATAAAGCAGGTGAGCATGAGTAGGCGGATCATGATCCGAATTTAGTTCGGGCAGGTGCAGCTCGACCACGCGATACGGTCTTGCGCTCAGAACAAACTGATGAAGCCGAAGTGGACCTTTCCTCCGCGGAGCTGGATGGGGTTCTCGAACTGTTGCCCCAGCGCATAGGTGAGGCTGAAGAGTCCAGCCTTGGTCTCGAACGTCGTGCCCGCCCCAAAGCCGAGTGGTGTGTCCGTGGCGAATTCCTCCTGCACCCGCCGCTCCCACCACGCCTGATCCACGAAGAGGAAGAAATTGCTGTTCTCCTCGAAGACGAAACGATATTCCACCGTACCGATGGCATAGCTCGAACAAATGATGCTGGCTTCGTCGAATCCACGTAAGGACTTCAGACCTCCCATCCGGTACAATTCGTTGGTGTAGAGGTCGTCGTTCAACATGCGCCCGCCTTGGGCCACGAAACGGATGGTGCTCCTTCGGCCGAAGGCCACATGGGCGGTAGCGGTACCAAGCACTTCCAGCTGTACGGTACTGATCTCCGGTGGCTGTTCCGCAAGACCGAAAACCGCTTGGCTGGTGCGTTTTCGACCAGCGCTGCCTTCCACTTGCAGCGCATGGCCACGGCGGGGATTGAAGCGATAGTCCAGACGCTCCCGGGTGAGCGCGAGGCCATAGCTGATCAATCGGACATCGGCGAGGCCAGGTTGTACGATGGTGTTGGAACCGAGTCGAGCGCTGCTTTTACTGTTGAGGAAGAGGGTCACCTTATCACCGCGGGTCATGAGGTATTCCAAGCCAGCGCGTGAGGTGACTTCCAGAAAGGTGCTGTCACGTTTGAAGATCTTCAGGCTGCCGTCGATGCCGAAGGGCGTGTTGAAGGCGAAGGGCAGGTTCGCAGCCACTTTCAGGTCCTGGGTGGCGTTCTGCAGGCTACGCCAGTTGAGCGCGATGGCCTCGCCGCGTCGCAGGGCATTCCGCAGCCGCAGGTCGATATCGCCGGTCAGTTGTACCCGTCCGGTGACCGCATCGGGCTGCAACCCCAGCACACCGTTGATGCTGCTGGCCTTCTTGGTGTCCAGGAAGAGGAAGAGCTTGGTGCTCTCCGGCGTGAACTGCACATAGGGCCGTTGTTTCTGTGTGACGAAAGGCAGTTCGCGGAGGCGGGTCTCTACCGCGTTCAGGATGGTCTCGTTGTAGACGTCGCCGGGTCTGATACCGATGCTGGCCTGTAGGTACCGCGCACTAGTACGTACGGTACCGCGCACCACCACGCTGTCGTACTTCACCAAGCGTCCGCGTTCAGCGCGCAGCACGGCCGACAATCCTTCGGGTGTTCGCACGAGGCTGTCCAGCCAGACCCGGGCGAACGGATACCCGCTGTTCTCATTGATCGCGAGCAATGTGCGGATACTGTTCGCGATCTGCTTCGGTGCGATGGGTTGGCCTGCGTACAACTTGTCGCGAAGTCCCGCTTCACTCACTAATTCACCGGGAATGCCCTGTGTTCGCAAACGTGCCCAACGATAGGAGCCACCCACAGTGATCGGGCATCGGCTCGTGTCGCCTACGGTGAAGCAGGTATCGCAGGTGGCTTCGAGGTAGCCTTTCCCTTGCAGGAAGAGGACTTGTTCTTCGGCAGAGGCTTGCACCTCCGCGACATCACCAAGCGCCAGGGGGCGCATCCACTTCGCCGGCAACGCACTGTCCGGTTCGAACACCACGGTGTGGCGCTGCGCGTTCGCCATCTGCACACTGGTGCTAACGACGACAGCTAGCCACAAGCGCCACCGGTATCCGCTCATGGGAGTGCCCATTCGATGGGCGTTTTCCCTTGCGCCATCAGGAGTTCGTTGGCCCGCGAGAAGTGTCCGCACCCGATGAAGCCGCGATGGGCGCTAAGCGGAGAAGGGTGTGGAGCGGAAAGCAAGTAATGGCGGTCCGCATCGATCAGTGCTGCTTTCTGCTGGGCAAAGCGGCCCCAGAGCAGAAAGATGAGTCCATTGTGTTGATCGGAAAGGGCGCGGATCACCGCATCGGTGAAACGCTCCCAACCTTGCCCTTGATGCGAACCTGCCTCACCGGCACGCACCGTGAGCGAAGCATTCAGCAGGAGTACCCCTTGTTCGGCCCAGCTGGTGAGGTCGCCATGTCCCGGTCTGGGTATGCCCAGGTCACGCTGAAGCTCGGCGAACATGTTCATCAGGGAGGGTGGGGGAGCTACACCGGGTGGTACCGAGAAGCTCAGCCCATGGGCCTGCCCCGGACCGTGGTAAGGGTCCTGGCCCAGGATAACCACGCGAACGGCCTCGAACGGCGTGGTTTGGAACGCATTAAAGATGAGCTTGGCCGGAGGGTACACAGTGTGCCGCTCCCGATCAGCCACCAGAAAGGCACGAAGGGCCCCGAAATAGGGCGCTTGGAACTCCCCGGCGAGTGGTTCGTACCAACCCGGTCCAATATCGGGGCGCTTGGGTGCGTTATCCTCTTGGCTCATCCAGGTTCCGAAGATCGCTGAATCCGATGTTGAAACATTTTCTGCGGCTGTTCGTTACGGGGGCTAACTTTGTAACGTCCGGTGCGTAGAACCGGTAAAGGACCATCCACCGAACAAACGAACGAACGATGAAAAAGGTGTTCCAAGCCATCGCGGCAGTCGTATTGACGGGTGCATTGCTTACCGCATGCGGCTCCCACCAATCTTGCCCCGCCTACGGAAAGGTGCATAAGGTGCCTGCCGAGAAGCGCGCCTGATCCTGCTCACGAACAACTCCAGCCCGGGCCTTTGGTCCGGGCTTCCTTGTTTCCAGCCCCGACTACAGGTAGGTGAAGCGTATGTCCTGTATCAAGTCGGCCCGCAGACTTCGGGCCACGGGGCAGGTGCGGGCTGCGTTCTCCAGAATGGTCTTCTCGCGGTCTCCTAGACCGGCCCCTTGCAATTCCAAATGCACCTCCACCCGCTCCACCATGCGTGGTGCGGCAGTCATGTGTTTCACCACCCTGGCCGCCAATCCGTTCAGTGGGATACCCTTTTCCCGCGCCGCGATCCCCATCAGCGTCATCATGCAACTGGCTAGGGCCGTGGACAAAAGATCGGTGGGGCTGAAGGCTTCCCCTTTGCCTTGGTTGTCCAAGGGGGCGTCCGTTACGATCTTAGTACCACTGCGAACATGCAGGGCTTCCGTGCGTAGCTCTCCTAGATAGGTAACGTGTGCGGTATCCATGGGTCGTTGCTGGCCGTACCAAGCGGGGCCAAGGTAGCGTTGGCTTCGTAGCTTTGTTGGCCCAGTTCCTATGCGGTCCATCCTTATCCTCTTCGTCCTCTTGCTGAGCGGTTCCGCTGCCCTAGCTCAGCAGACCATCTATGAGGAGACCCGTGTGCCCTACAAAAGGGAGTTGTACGGCGGCATTTTGGTGCACGGCGATGGTTGGGGACTGCAGTTCTACCACGCCAAGTACAACACCGCACGTGATCGTCGCCTGCTCGGTATCGAAGTGGTCGGCATGAAACATCCCAAGGAGGTCAAGAGCTTCAATCCCTATTACGAGGATGCGCGTGGGTACTTCTATGGCAAGTCCAACGCACTACTGATCCTGCGTCCCACCTACGGCCGTAAACTGCAACTCACCGATAAGATCCGGCGTTCAGGTGCCGAAGTCAATTTCATCTGGGGGATCGGTCCGTCCATCGGATTGGTGAAACCGGTCTATCTCCAGATCGGCAAGCCGGACCGCATACCCTATGAGAACATCGCCGTGGAACGTTACGATCCCGCCATCCACGATGTGCAGAACATCTATGGGCGGGCCACGTGGTTCAATGGTGTGGGTGAGATGAAGCCTTACCTCGGTGGTTTCGGGCGGGTGGCGCTGAGCTTCGAATATTCCACCGAGACCACCGGTCTCAAGGGCTTGGAGGTCGGCGCCATGGTTGATGTTTACCAGAAGACCGTGCCCATCATGGCGGAATTGGAAGGCGTGCGCAACAAGCAGTTCTTCTTCCAGTTCTATCTAGCCCTACAATTCGGTAAGAAGTTCGTGCAATGAGCGAGAACGTAGCAGCAGTGGAAGGAACGGAGCGTGTGCGCAAACCCGATTGGCTGCGGGTGAAGCTTCCGACCGGTGAGAACTTCCGCAAGGTGGCCAGCATCGTGAGCGAGCACAAGCTCCACACCATCTGTCAAAGCGGCAACTGCCCCAACATGGGCGAGTGCTGGGGAGCTGGTACCGCCACCTTCATGATCCTCGGCAATGTGTGTACGCGGAGCTGCGGCTTCTGCAACGTGGCCACCGGCAGGCCCGAAGCGGTGGATCCCTTCGAGCCCGCACGCGTGGCCCGCAGTGTAGAGCTGATGGGGGTGAAACATTGCGTCATCACCAGTGTGGACCGCGATGATCTGAAGGACGGCGGCAGCGACATCTGGGCGCGCACCATCCGCGCCATCCGTCGGCGTACACCCACTACGACGATGGAAACGCTGATCCCTGATTTCCAAGGGAAGTGGGAGAACCTTGCTGTGGTCACCGACGCAGCTCCGGACATCCTCAGCCACAACCTGGAGACCGTGCGCCGCCTCACCAAGGAAGTGCGGATCCAAGCCAAGTACGACCGCAGCCTCGAAGTGCTCATGCGTGCCAAACGTGCCGGCCTGCGCACCAAGAGCGGCATCATCCTCGGCCTCGGCGAAACGGATCAGGAGGTGGAGGAGAGCATGGACGACCTGCGCAGTGTTGGTGTCGACATCCTCACGCTGGGCCAGTATCTCCAGCCCACCAAGAAGCATCTGGAGGTCGCCGAATTCATCCACCCCGATCGCTTCGCACGCTTCAAGGAAGTGGGTATGGCCAAGGGTTTCCGTTTCGTGGAGAGCGGCCCTCTCGTGCGCAGCAGCTACCACGCCGAGAAGCATTTGTTTTGAATGGGTTGTGTGTTGAAGGTTGAATCGGTCGAGGGTTGAAAATCACCCAACGGATCAATTCAACACCCAACATTCACCAACACCCAACGCCTCCAACTACCAACTGACATGCGCATCGCCATCAACGGATTCGGTCGTATCGGACGTGTCACTGCCCGCATCCTCCAGGAACGCAAGGACATCGAGCTTGTCGCCGTGAACGACCTCACGGACAACAAGACCCTGGCGCATCTGTTCAAGTACGACTCCGTGCATGGCGTGTTCCAAGGCGAGGTCGGCTACGATGATCAGCACCTGATCCTTGGTGGAAAGAAAGTGCAGGCATTTTCCGAGAAGGATCCAGCGGCGTTGCCATGGGCGAAGCTCAACATCGATGTGGTGATCGAATGCACCGGCCACTTCCTCACACGCGAGACCGCGATGGCACACATCAAAGCCGGCGCGAAGAAGGTGGTGCTCTCTGCACCTGCGAAAGATGCCGACATCAAGACCGTTGTGCTCGGCGTGAATGATCATCTGCTGGAGTCCACCGATGTGATCATCTCCAACGCGAGTTGCACAACGAACTGCGCGGCTCCGATGATCATGGGCATCCGCGACCTCTGCGGCATCGAGGACGGTTTCATCACCACCGTACACAGCTACACCGGCGACCAACGCCTGCATGACGCACCGCACAAGGACCTGCGCCGCGCACGCGCCGCAGCCGTGAGCATGGTGCCCACGACCACCGGCGCTGCGAAAGCCATCACGCGCATCTTTCCGGAATTGGACGGTCGCCTCGGTGGCGGTGGCATCCGCGTACCCGTTCCTGATGGATCGATCACCGACATCACCGTGCGCGTGAAGAACCTGAAGACAGCTGAAGAGATCAACGCACACTTCAAGCAGCTCGCCGAAGGCAAGTTGAAAGGCATCCTGCGCTACACCGAAGACCCCATCGTCAGCGTGGATATCGTGGGAGACCCCAACAGCTGCATCTTCGACGCGCAGCTCACCAGCGTCGTAGGCAACATGGTGAAGATCATGGGCTGGTACGACAATGAGTACGGGTACAGCAGCCGGTTGGTGGATCTGGTTGCGCGGTTGGGGAAGTAGTTCCTAGGTAGTAGTTGCTGGCCGATCAACTCAAACCAGCCAACTACACAGCAGGTCCGCCTGTGATCTGTACATCGGCGCTCAGCGTCCCATCACCCACGCGCTTCATCAGCTTCACTTCCGTTCCATCGAACACGCCGTAGGTGAAGTAGGTGATCCAATCGCCGAGGTTGATGTAGCGCGCACCGGGCTCCACCTCTAGGTCGATCGGTAGGTGGCGGTGCCCGAAGAGCATGTAGTCGTAGTGGGTCTTGGTGAGTTGCTCCTTGCAGTATTGCACCAGCCACTCCTTGTCCTCGCCCAACCACTTACGGTCGTTCTCGTAACTCTTCTTGCGGCTACGGCCGCTCCAGAAATCTCCGAGCCAGAGGCCGAAGTTGGGGTGCATGCGCGCGAACAACCACTGGCACACGGGGTTGCGGAACACCTTCTTGATGAACTTGTAGCCGTGATCACCGGGGCCAAGTCCATCACCGTGACCGATCAGGAACTTCTTGCCGTCAATGGTCCGTTCGATCGGCTCGCGGTGTACGATCACACCGGTCTCCCTCGGCACATAGTCGAAGATCCACATGTCGTGGTTGCCGATGAATAGGTGTACCGGAATGCCACGATCGGTCAGCTCGGCGAGCTTGCCCAGGAAGCGCACATAGCCCCTTGGCACCGCGTACTTGTATTCGAACCAGAAGTCGAAGAGGTCGCCCATAAGGATGATCTCCGTGGCATCCTTCACCGCTTCGTCCAAGAACGCGATGATCCGTTTTTCCCGCGCGAGGCTCTTCGCCACATCAGGCACTCCCAAGTGGAAGTCGCCGAGGAAGTAGATGCGGGTGTTCACGGTTTCAGGTTACGGATGGCGCGGGTGGGATCCAACTTGTCCAACGCGAAGATGAAACGGATCCTGTCCGTGAAGGAGCGATCGAGGAATTCCTCCTCGTCGGCGATCCTGTCGCTCACCACCAAGGGTATCCAGACTTCCAGTACATCGCGGACCGCGGTGATGCCGACGCCGGCTTCGTAGTAGGTAGCTGTTGCGGTGCTGCGGCCATCGGGGGTTATCCGGGTGATCGGCACCATGCCAACACTGCCAAAGAGTGCTAGCGGCAGAGGAATGGGCACATCGATCTCCATGTTCAAAGCGCCGATCCAGGTTTCACTACCGCCTTGCAAGAATGGTGTCTTGAAGGCCCCTTGTTGCGTCTGGTATTGACGGGCGGTGAATTCGTCACGCGCGTTCCGTTCGAAGTAGGCGTGGTCGTAGAGCATATCCTGTGTCCCCCAGGTCAGGCCCCACGCATGCAGGCCATTGTACAGGCGATCGTTGCGTTTCCACAGGAAGGTGCCCGCGAACGCGCGGAAGCGGATCTCGTCGTTGCGGTCGTTCAACGCGAATGCCTGGCGCAGTTCGAGGGAGGCCCGCAGGAAGTTCGCCTCGCGCGTCACGGTCGGAAGCACCAGCGCGCGGTGCAGCTTGCTCTTGTTCTCCCCGCGGTATTGGACTTCCGTGTAGGACCGGCTATCCGATCCGCGCAAGGTGGATCCATCGGTGCCGATGAAACGCGCCTCGTTCTGGAGGAACACCCCGCGTACGCTGATGCGATGCTCCCAGGGTCTATTCAATGGTTCGCGCCGTAGGTCGAGGTGCAGATAGGGTGAGAGCTTGCTGAACCAGGCCAGATCCCGGTTATCGCGGAACTCCGAAGCGGATCGGGCACTCAGCCCCAGCGTGATGTTCTGGAATAGTGGGCTGCGCAGGCGATCGAAGTGGTGTTCGATGCGGCCAGCACCCCCCAGGCGTTCACTGGCTAGACCATATAACGGAGCCACCGCCCACCTTGTCCGCTGTGTGGGAAAGCTCATGTTGTGGAAGGCCGCACCCAGCTGCCATCCATCGTTCCCATTCCACGCCGGGATCGGTGTGAAGAAGACCGATCGCTTGTCTTCCTTTTCCAATCCGATGAACCATCTGGAACGCAGAGGGGTCCAACGTTTGAGGATCCCATTCGCTCGCACAGCATTATTCCGCCGATCGAGGTCGAGCGTGCGGTTGACCGCATCGATGCGGATGCGATCGGCGTTCGGCCAATCCAGGTCGTGCGTGCTCTCCGTCCCCGCTTTGCCGTGCAGGATCCACTTGGTGCCCAGACTATCAGCCCCCGCATAAGCAGTGACAGGCAGTGGTGTATCAAAAATGCTCTTCCCATGAACGGAGAGCTTCATGCCTTGGCCATCAAGCCTCTTCTCCAGTTTCCAAGCTTTGGGATCGAAGACCGATCGAGTGCCGATCATCTCATCGAAGACCCAGCTCAAGTCCTTCCCGCTCTCTCGCTCGAACACCTCGCGCACATCCCCCGGCTGCGGATGCTTGAACTTCCATACATCGAAGTAGTAATTCAGGCATCGCTTCATCACCTCATCACCGAGGTAAGCGTTGAGGTGGTCGAAGATCAGCGCGCTTTTCGAATACACCATGCAGCCATAGTTGGTGGGGGTGAAGTCGGCTGAGGTGAGTGAGAGCGCTTGGTCCAGATTGCGCCGCGCGTTGAAGCGGTACATCAGTTCGTTCTGATAACGGTGTCCGTCCTTCGTATCACTCAGTGCGTTGGTCAGGAAGCCAAGCCCCGCGATGGATAACCCGTTGCCGGGATAACGTGCGCGCATGTAGAGCAGTTCCAGGAAACTGTTCATGCCTTCGTCCATCCAGGCGTGGTCGCGTTCGTTGCTCCCCAGGATCCCGTAGAACCAGTTATGCCCCACTTCATGTGCGATGACGTTATCCAACGACCGCTTATCGCTCATGTCCCCGATGATGGTGATCATCGGATACTCCATGCCGCCTCCTGCGCTGATGGTGCCATCGATCGCCGTGCAGGCATCGTAAGGATATTCACCCACCCACTCGCTGTAGAACCGAACGCTCTCGTTCACGTAGCTCACGGCATCGCTCCAGAGTTCAGCGTTCTTCGGTGTGAAGAGCGCCCAGGTCTTCACGGTGCGTCCGCTCTTCGGCAGCGCCACTTCACTCTTGCGCACGATGAAGCGTTTGTCAGCGAACCATGCGAAGTCGTGCACACGGTCCTGCGTGAAACGGATCGTCTTCATCTCCTCTGCCGATACAGGGAACGCATCCTGCAAAGTGCCATTGCTCCAGTTGATGTTCCTCAAGGCTTCCGGATACAGCCACTCGGGTGAGGCCATCCGGTCCATGAGTTCACGCTCCGTTGGTGTTCGGAGAACGCCGGTAGCGCCCACCACGTAGTTCGCAGGAAGGGTGATGGAAACATCGAACGAGCCGAACTCGCTGTAGAATTCCCCTTGGGTGAGGTAGGGCATGGCGTGCCAGCCTTTCATATCGAACACGGCCGGTTTTGGGAACCACTGCGTGATGTAGTACGCCTGGCCCGTGCGTCCGAGGCGCGAGAATTTCCCATCAGGGATCTTCACCCGGAACGGTGTGCCGATACGCACTTGCCCGCCTGGAGCAAGTGGGGCGTTCAATTTGATCCACCCGATATCCGGATGCGTTGGATGGTAGCCCCAGGTGACCTTCGCATCGTTCTCGGTGAAGGCCAGGCTATCGATCCAACCCCGTTCTTCTTCGGTGGCGAAGTGCAGGTCGAGTTCCCCGCTCTGGTCCAGTTGGTGGCATAACGCGCTGTTCCTGTCCTTGTACGCGTTCGGCCACAAGTGGATCCACAGGGTGTCCAATGTGGTCGTGCTATTGTTCTGGTACGCGAACTGTTCCTGTCCATGCAGCACATGGACCTTGTCATCCAGCCGCACATCGATCCGGTAGTCGACTTGTTGTTGGAAATAGCCTTGCCCGAATGCCAAGAGCGGGCCGAGGAGCCCGCTCAAGTAATGGATGCAACGGATGCGGTTCATGACCCGAGGATCTCGGCGAGCTTGGCATCGAGGTCATGCGCGCGAAGTCCCTTCTCGATGATGTTGCCCTCGCGGTCCACCAGCACGGTGTAGGGGATGCTCTGCACACCGTATTGCTGGGCAGCAGCGTTGTTCCAGAAGCCCAGATCGCTCACATGCTTCCACGGCAGGCCATCGTCCTTGATCGCTTTCACCCATGCCGCATGGTCGCGGTCCAGTGAAACGCCCAGGATCTCGAAGCCTTTCGATGCATACTTCGCGTAGACCTTCTTCACATTGGGGTTCTCAATGCGGCAGGGGCGGCACCAGCTGGCCCAGAAGTCGATCAGCACCACCTTGCCGCGCAGCTGGCTCAATGAGTAAGTATCGCCTTCGGGGGTCTGCTGACTGATCTCAGGCGCTTGGCCATTCACAGGCACCATGTTGCTCAACCGCTTCATCTCCTCCTCCTGCATCTTCAGCACGATCTCCTGCTGCTCCAACCGGTCCACCTGGTCGCGCATCATGGCGAAGAAGCCCGAACGCGGCATGGTCTTACGCAAACTATCGCGCACCGCTTTGAAGAGTGGCAGCTCACGTTGCATATCGAGTTTCCCTAGAGCGGCGAGCGCGGCGGGAGAAGAGGCGTGCTCCATGGCGAAGGCTTTGCACTTCTCGTAGAAGTTGGCATTCAGTCCGTTGAACTGGCGGATCAGCGCCGTGTCGCCGTTGGTGGCGATGGCTGCGCGCAGTTTCTCGCGTTCATCATCGAAGGTCTTCGCATCGCGGTAGAAGTTGTGCAGCGCTTCGCTGTTCGCCGAGCCGGTCACCGACTTCGGCAAGGACAGGAGTCCGAGGGATGCATCCACCTTCACGCTTTCCGTACTGTCCAACGCCAGCACAACCTTGTCGTTATCCAGGGCGAGTTGGTAGAAGTCGAGCGATAGCACAGGCACGTTGATGGTGCCCTTGCCGTCGCTATCGAGCTTCACGGAATCCACGGGAACAGGTCGGCTGTTCTCGAAGCGGTTGAAGTACACGGTGCGTCCACCACCGCCTTCCACGGTGATGTCGATGTTGCGGCCGCCACTGCCGGCGCCGCAGGCCATGAGGGTGAGCAGTGCGATGCCCAGGATCGAGTTGCGTGTCATGCGTTCCATCAGTTCTGTTCGAGTATACGGCGGACCACTTCGTTCGCACGCTTGGGGTCGGCCTTGCCTTTGGTTCCTTTCATCACTTCGCCCATGAACAGTCCAAGCAGCCCTTTGTTGCCGCTGCGATAGGCTTCCACCTTATCGGGATAAGTTGCCATAGCCTGTTGCATGATGCTTTCGATCAATCCTTCGTCGGTGCGCTGCACCAGATCGTGCTTGGCCGCGAGCTCTGCAGCGCTCAACGTGGTATCCTCCAACATGGCCGGAAAGAGCTTCTGGCTGGCAATGCTGTGACTCACCTGTCCAGCATCGATCAGCTGCACCAAGCCCGCAAGCCGCTCCGCGCTGATGGGGAATTGCTCCATGGTGAGCCCGCGTTCGTTCATCCAGCTGCGGACATCACCCATAACCCAGTTGGCGGCGCCTTTGTAGTTGGCCGTATGGGCGATCACACCTTCGTAATAGAGTGCGGTGGCCTTGTCGTCGGTGAGGATCCCGGCATCGTAATCGCTCAGGCCAAGTGTCGTGGTGTACTTCGCCCGTAGTTCGCGCGGCAGTGGTGGCATCTCCCGGCGGATGGCTTCCTTCATCGCCTCGCTCACCGTGATCGGTTGCAGGTCGGGCTCGGGGAAGTACCGGTAATCATGCGCGAGCTCCTTGCTCCGCATGCCGATGGTGGTGCCTTTCGCCGCATCGAAAGTGCGGGTCTCCATATGGATCACCCCGCCTGCATCCAGCATTTCGCTTTGCCGTTGCGCCTCGTACTCGATCGCGCGCATCACGTTACGGAAGCTGTTCATGTTCTTCACTTCGCAGCGCGTGCCGAATTGTTCAACGCCTTTCGGTCGAAGGCTGATGTTGGCATCGCATCGCAGGCTGCCTTCCTCCATGTTGCCGTCGCAGATGTCCAGGTAGCGCACCAGTCGACGGATCTCCACCAAGTAGTCGTAGGCCTCTTGTCCGCTGCGGATGTCCGGTTCGCTCACGATCTCGATCAACGGCACACCCGCGCGATTCAGGTCCACGAGGGTGTTGAAGGGATCCACGTCGTGGATGCTCTTGCCCGCATCCTCCTCCATGTGGATTCGAGTGATGCCGATACGAGTTATCCCGAGCGGAGCGACGGGATCTCGTGAGGCGTCAGCATCCCTCCTGCTGTTCGGGATGTCCACGAACCCCTTCGTACAGATCGGGGTATTGTCCTGGGTGATCTGGTAGCCCTTCGGCAGGTCGGGATAGAAGTAGTTCTTGCGGGCGTAGTGCATCCACGGCGCGATGGTGCAATTCGTGGCCAGTCCCATGCGCACCGCCAGTTCGATCACCTTCTTGTTCGCCACCGGCAAGGTGCCCGGATGACCCAAGGTGATCACGCTCACATTCGTGTTCGGGTGGTCGCCATAGGCGTTCGGGTCGCTGCTGTACGCTTTGCTATCGGTGATCAGTTGGGCATGTACCTCGAGCCCCACCACCAGTTCGTATCGTTCGCTCCAATGGCTCATGGTCGGTTGCGCTTGATCACCCGTTGAACCGATCGTTCTCCAGCTTGGTCGATGGCGATCAGGTAAAAGCCGTCCGGATAGGTCGAAAGGTCCAGTTCCATTCGGCTTGTGCTAGTCCCATTCTGTTGGTGAAGCACAGCGCCGTTCGATGCGATCACTTCGACCTGTGTTGATCGTGTGCGTTCATCAAGACGGTCAACGAATACAGGCCCCTCGGTGATCGTCGGGTGTATGCGGAACGACGGAGGAGCCGGCCAGTCACCAGAAGAGGTGCTGAAGTCGGTTTGGAACACCCAAAGACCTGTCTGCATATCGCTGACAAGGATATTGCCGGAAGGCAGGAAGGGATATACGCCCCAAGCGCCCTTGAACGTGGTCCCGTTGGGCGACGGATTCGTGTCATAGAAACCGAGCAGTACCGGTTGGTCCGGATCGCTCAAGTCCCAAGACCAATACCCATCGTGGTAGTAGGCCACATGTACCGTATTCCCCGTGAAGAACGGATTGTGTACCACGGATGTCGGGTGTACGCCCGTTGTGACGGTGCTTCCCACCTCGAGGTCCGTCACATCGGTAGCATCGATGAACTTCAACGGCGATCCATGGGTCTCATCGGCCATCACGTAGAGCGTTCCATCATCGTTCATCCAGCCGCTGTGGTTGTAGCCCGCGTTGGAATAGGTCGTGATCGCCCCCAACAGTACCGGTTGCTGTGGATCCGAGAAGTCCAGCACATGCATGCCGTCCTCATCGTTGCACCAAACGATGTTATCGCGAACGAAACAATCGTGGACATAACCCACAGCACTGCCCCACCAGGGCACATCCTGCTCCAGGTTGGCCAAGAGAACGGGGTCTGCGGGGTCCGCGATGGAATATACGCTGAACTGGTTGCTGCCACCGCAGGTGTACAACCGTGCGTTCACCGTATCCACCTGGATGTTGTGCGCGCGGAAGAAGAGATCGTTGCTGTCGTAGACCAAGTGCACGCTGTCCGGCAAATACTGCAGATCGAAGATCTGGAGCGAGCTAGGGCCTTGGTCGCACACGGCGTACAGATGGCGGGCATGCACCTTGTAGTCCCGATGGATCACACCGGAACCAGCGAACCGGCCCGCTACTTGGTCCACCAATGAGCTGCTCTCGGGATCGGTCACGTCGAACACGTTGAGTCCTACGGTGCTGCCGATGAACGCGTATTCACGACCGTTCGCCGCGTAGCCCCACACTTCGTTGTACTGGTTCTGAAGTTGCGCCTCGCCAATAGGGATCAAGGGATCGTCCCAATGGAACAAGCTTCGCACGTTCAGGCTGTCCTGGGCCATGCTAGCGCTCGCGAGTGACAAAGCAGCGATGGCGATGAAGGTCCTGTTCAGCATGAGGCGATCAGTTCACGCATGATCAACGTGAGTTTCGGTTCGGCCTTCTCGGCCACACGCTGCACCATCTCGTGCGTGGTCTTTTCGATGCGGCCTTCCACACCCATGTCGGTGATCACGCTCATCGCGAAGCAGGGGATGCCCATGTGCCGCGCGGCGATCACCTCGGGCACCGTGCTCATACCCACGGCGTCGCCGCCGATGTTGCGAACGTAACGATACTCCGCCGGCGTTTCCAGCGTGGGTCCGGTGAGGCCGACATAACAGCCGACCTGCACGGGTATGCTGTTCTGCGCAGCGATGTCCTTCGCCCGTGCGATGAAGCCATGGTCGTAGGGTTCGCTCATGTCGGGGAAACGCGGTCCGAGCTCGTCGATGTTCTTTCCGATCAGCGGGTTGGGGAATAGGTTGATGTGATCGTTCAGGATCATCAGATCACCGGTCTCGAAGGCCGGGTTCACGCCCCCGCAGGCGTTGCTGACGAAGAGCCGCTTGATGCCGAGGAATTTGAACACACGCACCGGCAGTACCACATCGCCCATGTCCCAACCCTCATAGAAATGGAAGCGGCCCTGCATGGCCACCACGGGTTTGCCGCCGAGGTAGCCGAAGAGCAGTTTGCCGGGGTGGCCTTCCACCGTGCTCACAGGGAACTCGGGGATGTCCTTGTAGGCGATGGCATGCTTCACCTCGATCTCCTTGCCCAGGCCGCTAAGGCCGGTGCCGAGGATGATGCCTGTTTCCGGCGCGAAACCGGTGGTCTTCTTCAGGTGGTCAGCGATGCGCTGGATGCGTTGCAACATGGGTGCGGATGAGGTCGGCGAAGCGTTCAGGTTCGTTCAGGATCACGGTCCGTATGCCGATCACCGCCAGTGGTAGCCCTTCGAGGGGACTTCCAGGGATCAGAGACCGAAGCCTAGCGGCATCTTTCTCCGTGGTGATCAGGGTTTTCGGACCGGCCGCGAAGCTACCAAAAACGTCTGCCAACCGCCGCAGGTCTGCCGGGGTGAAAGCATGGTGATCCGGGAAGGCGATGTGTTCGACCTTCCCGAATAAGGAGCGGATGTGCATCACGAACGGTTCGGGCTGGACCATGCCGGTGAAGACCAAGGCGCTGGCCGACTGCCCGGTCGCCCCCCCGTAGGTAACGCCGTTGATCGTTCGTGGTTCATGGTAGGCGATACCTGCGAAGAACAGTTCCTGCCCTTGGTCGAGATCTAAACGCTTACGCCATAAGACCTGCTCATCAGGGGTTGGTAGCGTTGCGCACTTCGTCACCACCACGATGCGGGCGGCCTTCGCTCTGGATCGCACATCGCGCAGAGTCCCGGCCGGGATCAACGCATCACCGCAATAAGGGTTTTGCGCCGTGGTCAGCAGGATGTTCAGGCTGGCGTTCAAGCGCCGGTGTTGCAGTGCATCGTCCAACACCACCGCCTTCACTTCCGGCACGTCGCTTCGTATCTTTTCGATCGCCTGCACGCGATCCGCACCCACGAAGACACGCACCTCCGGGAAGTTCGTCTTCACCTGCACAGGCTCGTCGCCGCTGTGTGCCGCACTATCGCCCTGTCCGACCTCGTGGATCGTCTTGGTCTTCCGTCCGTAGCCGCGGCTCAACGTGGCGATCGGTGCGGTACCCTGTAAGGTCCGCAATAGCAATTCCATCATGGGTGTTTTTCCCGTCCCACCAAGGGCAAGGTTGCCGATGGCGATGGTAGGTATGATCGGGCGCGAGCTCTTCAGGATACCGATGTCGTACAGGCCATGCCGCACCAGCAATAAGGCCCCATAGAACACGGTGAACGGCCAGAAAAGGATCCTTCGGAGCAGCATCGCGTACTTTGCGGGAACGATCATTCAAGGCGAAAGATGCGCATCAAAGAGTTGACCGCGGCCCTCGAGGCCTGGGCCCCACGCTCACTACAAGAAGACTACGACAACTGCGGCCTCCAAGTGGGAGACCCCGAAGCCGTGGTGGAGTCCGCTCTCGTGTGTCTGGATTGCACCGAAGCCGTGGTGGAAGAGGCGGCGCGCCTGGGTTGCGGCCTCATCATCAGCCACCACCCGGTCATTTTTCGAGGACTGAAGAGCCTATCTGGTAATAGCTATGTGGAACGGACGATCCTGGCGGCCATCAAGCACGGCATAGCCCTTTATGCCATTCACACCAATTTGGACAACGTCGCTTCCGGGGTGAACGCGGAGATCGCCGCGCGGTTGGGACTGAAGAAGCTGCGGGTGCTCGAGCCGAAGTCCGGGCAATTGCGAAAGATGGTGGTCTATGTTCCGGTGGAACGTGCAGAAGCCGTTCGTGCCGCCATGTTCCAAGCGGGTGCCGGGCGGATCGGCAACTACGATGAATGCAGCTTCAATGGCGAGGGAATAGGCACCTTCCGAGCTGGCGAAGGCACCATGCCACACGTGGGCCAACAGGGGGTGCGCCATTCCGAACCGGAGCACCGCATCGAGGTCGTGGTTCCTACGGCATCCGTGGCGGCTGTCGTCACGGCCATGGTCAACGCCCATCCCTACGAAGAGGTGGCCTACGACCTGATACCAGTGATGAATGTGCATCCGGACATCGGTGCCGGCCTCGTGGGTGAATTGGATAAGCCGCTGGAAGAGAGTCGGTTCCTGGCGCAGGTGAAGCAGGCTTTCGGCCTTCAGGTCATCCGCCACACCAAACTCCTCGGAAAGCCAGTGCAAAAGGTCGCATTGTGCGGAGGATCAGGTGCTTTCCTCATTGGCAAGGCCAAAGCAGCCGGGGTCGATGCTTACCTCACCGGCGATGTGAAGTATCACGAATTCTTCGATGCCGATTCCAAGCTGCTGCTGGCCGATATCGGGCACTACGGAAGCGAGCAGTTCACCATGAACCTGATCCAGCGCAGGTTAGGCGAACTTTTCCCTACTTTTGCCGTCCGTTTGACGGAAAACGTCACGGATCCCATATACCATTACTGACCATGGCGAAGAGCGATGTGAAGGCTCCAGAGAAGGAAGTGAAGGCCACCAAGAGCGGTGCCGCATCCAAGGTTGATGTCACTGTAGCCGAGAAGCTCGTCGAACTGTTCCGCCTGCAGCACGTCGATTCGCAGGTGGACAAGATCCGCACCCAGCGTGGCGAACTGCCGCTCGAAGTGCAGGACCTGGAGGATGAGGTGGCCGGCTTGGAGACCCGCTTGAAGAAGCTTCAGGACGAGTTGGCCGAAATGGAGAACCAAGTCTCCGACAAGAACAACCTGATCAAGGACGCCAAGTCGCAGATCAAGAAGTACGAAGGCCAGCAAGCCAAGGTCCGCAACAACCGCGAATACGATTCGCTCACCAAGGAGGTGGAGTTCCAGAACCTGGAGATCCAGCTCGCAGAGAAGCGCATCAAGGAGGCCAAGGCTCAGATCGACGGAAAGAAGTTGGTGGTGGAGGAGAGCAAGGCCCGCCACGACGATCGCAAGAAGGACCTTGAGCTGAAGCGCAAGGAGCTGGACGATATCGTGGCTGAGACCGAGAAGGAGGAGAAGGAGCTCGCTAAGAAGAGCGAGGCCGCTTCCAAACACATCGAAGAGCGTTTGCTCAGCGCGTACAACCGCATCCGCAGCAACGCACGCAACGGCCTCGCTGTGGTACCGGTTGAACGCGGCAGCTGCGGTGGCTGCTTCAACAGCATCCCGCCCCAGCGCCAGCTGGATATCAGCAGCCATAAGAAGATCATCGTTTGCGAACATTGCGGGCGAATCCTCGTGGATGAGTACGTGGTGGACCGCGTGAAAGGAGAGAAGTGATCGCTGATCACTGAACTGAAAAGCCCCGGCATCGCCGGGGCTTTTCAGTTATCGTAGGGATCCATGTCCCTGATCACCGAGCAGGAGGCATCAAGGCCGCAGCGCGATAGTGAGCAAGGTGCGGAACGTGTTCCGCTCTTCACGGATCACATTGGCGAACGCAGGGTCGTACGGGTAGTAGTTGGCGCTGCGCTGGATGTAGTTGGCTCCGAGATCCACGCTCAGGTTGGCAGTGCGGTAGCCGATGCCGCCAGCATAGGTGCGCGTGGCTTGTGCATGCATGAAATCCGACGTGCGGTAGGCATCGGGCACGAACCCCCAGCCCATGCGGAAGTACCAACCACCACTGCGCCACTCGGTACCGGCGCGCACACTATGCACAGGCCTGAACACCGCGCTGATCACCTCGTTCTCCGCGGTGAACGTGTAGCTGTCGTCCAGCCGTGTGCTCGGTCGGAAACGCATGCCGGTGTAATCCGCGTACTCGTAATCAACGCTCACCAGACCGTGCTCACCGGCGATGTATGCTGCGCTGATCACTGTACGCAGCGGGCTGTTCAACTTGTACGCGAAGATGCCGTCTGGCGAAGCGGAACTGTAACTCGTGCGACCGTCGACCTGTGAAGGTGTGCGGAACGTCGTGTTCATGCTCGTGTTGTACGCGTCGTTCATGGTCATCCACATCGGGCTATGCACCGCGATGCCTGCCCGGAACCGATCGTGGAAGCGATAGATCACACCGGCCTTCACCTCCACGCCATTCCCGGTGATCGCAAGGTCCTCACGGTAGGTCAGGTCCTTCAGGTCCACGTTCTCATCCAATACCGTCTCGGAGTGCAGGCGCGTGTGTTTGTAACGGTAACCCACGATACCCAACGATATACCGATGTACAGCTTGTCCATATAATTGCCGCTGTAGAAGAACGACGTGTTGTTGGTGGCCCCACGCGAGTCGATGGTCATCGTCTGGTCCACCAAGGAGCCGCCTGGGAGTGCAGGCACATAGCTTGTCCCTAGTGTATCCGCCGGGTCCAACGGGTCGATACCGTACGTATCGTAAGCCAGGCCGGCGGCGAAGGGGAAAGCATCGTACAAGTCGTTCGCGCGTGTGCCCTCGGCTTGCCAGGCGAAGTCGTCGAGGATGGAGGTCTGCACATCGCGCCCCACGGCTTGCCGGCCCCAGTGGTTCGTCGCCTGGCGGTCGAACACCACCCCGAAGGTGCTGCTGCGCCAATCGCTGCCAGCACGTTCAGCAGGGGAGTTCAGTACAAGCGCGATGTTGCTGAAGTGGAAGCGCGATTTCACATCAGTGGATGTGATCCCACCATACGAGCTGTTCACCGTGTTCACCTCCAACCCCGGGGTAAAGGAGAGCTCCGTATTGCGATAGAGCCCGAGCCCAGCGGGGTTGATGGCTACCGATACCGCATCAGCCCCCAACGCGCCGAAGGCATTGGCCAGTCCGATGCTGCGCGCCGTGCCACCCGGTGTGGTGCTGCTGAAGCGCAGGGCGTCCACTTCGTTCTGGGCCACGGTCAGTTGCGCGAAGGTGCCGAGCACAGATAGGCTCAGGAGCCGAAGTGCGGTCCGTTCCATGCGTTTTAGGTTAAGATCTATCAACGACGACCAGGACTGGTGCGTGTTCCGCCACCGCCTCCTGTATCGCGCGAGGGGCTTGTACGGCCACCGCCACCATCACCACCGCCGAAGCCTGGGCTGCGGCTGGGAGTGCTGCGTTCAATATTGCGCGAAGGACTGGTCTCGCGGCTACGGTCGCGTTGCGGCGTGATCGAGCGGTCACGTGTCGGAGCGGTGATCGGCTGTTGACGGGTCCGATCGGCAGGCGTGCGTTGCACGGGTGAAGTGCCATTGTAGCGGCCTTGTGGTTGTGGCGCCAGACCGACCGGGTTCCGCACTGCGGGACGTCGCACGCCAGTACCGTTCAGCCCACGGCCAGTTCCCACCGAGGTGCGGTGCCCGATATAGGTGCTGTTCGCGACGCCATCGCCGATGATCACCGGTGCATAACAACCGAAGCAGTTGCCCCATGGGCCTTGGTAGTTGCCGAAGCCCCATCCACCACCGCCCCAACCCCAGTTGTTCCATCCTCCATTGTTCCAGCCCCATGGCGAGTTCCAACCCCACGGGTCCATTCCCCACATGGGCCGGTACCATCCAGAGTAGATGCCAGTGCCATAACCGATGCCGATGTTCCATCCAGAACCCCATCCCATGTTGCCGCCCCAACCCATTCCACCACCCCAGCCTGGCCCGTTCCAACCGGTCTGCCAACCCATGGGGGCGGTATTGAATCCGAAGCGGCCCATATTGTAGAAATACGGGTCGTTGTAGGCGAGATCATAGTAGCTACGATCGTTGACGTATTCCTGGGAGGTTCCGGGGTCGTAGTAATCGTCCGATGGCTGTGGTTCGGGCTGCTCGACCGGTACGCTCTTGGGAACCGCGGCCACGGGAGGAGCCTGTGACGGTAGGAAGTACACGTCGTCCACCACCTCAGTGGTCGTTCGCATGGAACCACACGCTGTGAGTAACAGCGCAGGAAGAAGGACGGGGAGGATGCGATGTACCTGCTTCATGATCTTCGCCGTGTTATCCGGAGCCATGGACGCCCCGGTGGGTTGTGTACTTTAGCCGCCTCAACTTCAGAACAAAAATAATACCACAAAAGGGGCATGGCGGATATTCTGACGAAGCGGGCGGACGACTATGCGAAGTGGTACAACGATCTGGTGCTCAAGGCCGACCTCGCCGAGCACAGCGATGTACGCGGTTGTATGGTGATAAAGCCGCACGGCTACGCCGTGTGGGAGAAGATGCAATCCGCGCTGGATGGCATGTTCAAGGCTACCGGCCACGTGAACGCCTACTTCCCGTTGTTCATTCCCAAGAGCTATTTGGCCAAGGAAGCCAGCCACGTCGAGGGTTTCGCGAAGGAATGCGCAGTGGTCACCCACTATCGCTTGAAAAGTGATCCGGTCCACGGTGTTGTAGTGGACCCCGAGGCCAAATTGGAGGAGGAGTTGATCATCAGGCCCACCAGCGAGACCATCATCTGGAACACTTATCGCGGGTGGGTGAAGAGCTACCGCGATCTGCCCTTGCTCATCAACCAATGGGCCAACGTGGTGCGCTGGGAGATGCGCACGCGCCTCTTCCTCCGCACGGCCGAATTCCTCTGGCAGGAAGGCCACACCGCCCATGCCACCAAGGCCGAGGCCGTGGAGGAGACCGAACGGATGCTGGAGGTGTATGCGCGCTTCGCCGAGGAATGGCTGGCCATACCGGTCATCCGCGGGGTCAAGACCGCGAGCGAACGCTTCGCCGGAGCAGAGGATACCTACTGCATCGAAGCCATGATGCAGGACGGCAAAGCGCTACAGGCGGGCACCAGCCATTTCCTGGGACAGAACTTCGCCAAGGCCTTCGATGTGCTCTTCACCAATAAGGAGAACAAGCAGGAACATGTGTGGGCCACCAGCTGGGGCGTGAGCACCCGATTGGTCGGTGCGCTCATCATGACCCATAGTGATGATAACGGGCTCGTGCTACCGCCGAAGCTGGCGCCAGTGCAGGTGGCCGTCGTGCCCATCGCAAAGAACGCCGAGCAACTCGATGCCATACGCGCCTATGTGGCACCCGTACTCGCCGCTCTGCGCGCGAAAGGCATCACCGTGAAGTTCGATGATGATGACACCAAGAAGCCCGGATGGAAGTTCGCGGAGTATGAGTTCAAGGGTTATCCCGTGCGCATTGCCATCGGTCCACGCGACATGGAGAACGGCACCGTGGAAGTGGCCCGTCGCGACACCTTGGAGAAGCAGGTGATGCAGGTGACCGACCTCGCCGAGAAGGTGGAGCACCTGCTCACGGCCATCCAGGAGAACCTCTACCAGAAAGCCTTGGCCATGCGCGAGCGCTACACCCGCGCGGTGGATACCTACGATGAATTCAAGGTCGCTATCGAAGAAGGCGGCTTCATCCTGGCCCACTGGGATGGTACGGCGGAGACGGAGGAGAAGGTGAAGAACGAGACCAAGGCCACCATCCGTTGCATCCCCCTGGAAGGCGACCGCACGCCTGGGCGTTGCATGGTAACCGGGGCTCCCAGCGAACGTCGTGTCATCTTCGCCCGCGCTTACTGATGGCCAAGAAGGAATCCATCCCACCGCAACCGCGCGACCTCATCGTGCAGGCCATGTTGGCCAAATCGGCCATGAAGCAGGACGTGTTCAAGGCCACCACCGACCTGTTCCTGCAACTGAAGGAGGTGCTCAAGGAGATCGCGGATGACCTGGAGGGGGCTGTCACCACGAAGGATCAGCGCCTGGCCGTATCCTTCACCGATCGGGGGGCGCTGGCTTGCGAGATCCGTGTAGCCGGGGACACCCTGATCTTCAGCATGCACACCAACGTCTTCCGGCTTGACCAGAGCCACAGCTTGTGGAAAGGGAGCTACCTCGCGGAAGATGAGATGCGCGGTTTCTTCGGTGTGATCAACATCTACAACTTCCTCAGCGACTCGTTCAAGTACAACCGGGAGCGCGATCTGGGCTACCTCGTCGCGCGCCTCTTCCTCAATAAGGAACAGCACTTCATCGTGCAGGGTAAGCGCCAGATGGGCTTCCTCTACAACGACCTGGCAGGTAATGTGATGGATCCTGCGCGGTTGAAGGAGGTGCTCTATTCCCTCATCAATTACGTGCTGGAATTCGACCTGCTCGCGCCGCCGTACGATCAGGTGCAACAGGTCACCGTGAGCGAGATGAACGAGTTGAACGCCAATATGCAGATCAGCACCGGTAAACGGCTGGGCTTCCGTTTCCAGGCCGACGGGGACGATGTGCATTGACGGGTGTTTGGAATTCCGCCGATCTGTTTACATTTGCGCCCTCGTTCGCCTGAACAGTCTTGTTGTGAAGGCATTCTGACATCGTGGCCCGTTCGTCTAGGGGTTAGGACGCGTCCCTTTCACGGATGAAACAGGGGTTCGATTCCCCTACGGGCTACAAGGCCCCGGCATGCGCCGGGGCCTTTTTGCTTCTAGCCACCGGGGCGACTGACCGCCTCAAGGGAACGGCTCAAGAACTGATGCAATGACCCCCCAAGGGCTTATAAGGATGCACCGCCGGTGGCTGCCCCTCATTTTTCCCCTTCAGCCGAGCCACCCGCCTATCTTTGGCCTTGCTCATTACCCAAGGCGGTATCATTTGCGGCTCTCCACGCGTATGAACGGTGGTTGTCGTGGCGGGTACGGAGCACCATAACATCGAACGCATGCGCATTCGGAACGCGGGAGCTTGGGCTATGGTCCTGGCAGCAGTATTGACCATGGGTGGTTGCATCAGCCGCCGGTCCATCAACTATTTGAACGATCCTTCGCTGAGCAACGGCTCCAGCAAACTCTTCGAGAATCGTAAGTTCGAGTACCGACTACAGGTGAACGACGTGCTATCTATCCGCGTGATGGGCTTGGACGATGCCACCAGCAAGTTCTTCAACGTGGAAAGCCAGGCCAACGGGAGCATGGTGACCGATGCCGCGATGTACGTGAACGGCTACTCGGTGGACAAGAACGGCCAGGTGCAGTTGCCCACGGTGGGCAAGATCAAGGTGCAGGGCCTCACCATCGGCGAAGCCCAGGAGCTGGTGCAGCGGAAGATCAACGAGTTCTTCACCAACGCCACGGTCATCCTCAAGATGGTGAACTGGCGTTTGAGCGTCCTGGGCGAGGTGAGTCGGGCCGGTTCTTACCAGGTCTACAACAACCAGATCACCATCCTCGATGCCTTGGCCATGGCCGGTGGGCCCAACGAGTTCGCGGATAAATCGCACGTGACCCTGATGCGTCAGAGCGAACGTGGTGTGCAAGCACTTTACGTGGACCTTTCCGACACGCAGGTGCTCAGTTCGGAGTACTACTACCTACTGCCCAACGACATCGTCTATGTGCCGGCCTTGCGCGCCAGGACCGGTCGTTTGAACCTCGACCTGCTCACCATTCTGGTGGGGGCGACCACGGCCGCAGCCTTGTTGTACACCTCCATCAATGCAGCCCGGTAATGAGCGCACTGCCCTCCACCGACACCATCGACCTGCGGGCGATCTTCCGCAAGATCCAGTCGCGGTGGTGGTGGTTCCTGATCACCATTCCGCTATCCGTGGCCTTGGCCTACGCGTATGTGAAGACCACACCGAAGACCTACGATGTGGGTTCGGTGATGCTCTTGGGCAACAAGAAGCGCACGGGTTTCAGCGAGAATTCGGAGTTCATCAAGGGCACCAGCTACCTGAGCAATACGGTTGACCTGGAGGACAACCTGGCGGTGCTCACCTCCAATAAGATCATGGCCAGCACCTTGCAGCGGCTTGATTTCGGCATCACCTACTACTCCACGAAGTACTTCCTGAAGAAGGAGATGTACGCGTACCCGCCGTTCTTCGTGAAGTTGGACAGTATGGCCATCCAGGTGATCGACCTGCCGATCGAGGTGGAGGTGGATCGTACCGCGCGCACCTACCGTGTGAAGGCCGAAGGCAAGAACGTACGGCTGTACAACGTGAAGACCCAGGAGGTCCTGCCCGAGCTGATCGCCGAGTACAAGATCGATCAGGTGGTGCCCATGGATTCTATGTTCGTGGGCGATCGGTTGAGCTTCCGGATCACCTTTCCTGAGGACCGTTCGTACAACAAGAACACGAAGTACCATTTCGTGATCAACAGCCTACAGGACCTCGTGCGCATCTACCGGGCTATGACCTTGGCCGTGCCGTTGAGTGATGAGAGCAACGTGGTGAACCTCACCATTCAGGTGGAAGTGGTGGAAAAAGGCCAAGCCTTCCTGAACAAGTTGATGGAGACCTACATCGCCTACGAGCTGGATAAACAGCAGCAAAAGGGGAAGAAGACCATCGACTTCATCGACAAGCAGATCGGTACTGTCTCTGATTCGTTGCAGAAGGTGGAGAGCAGTATGGAGCAGTTCCGTGGCGCGAGCGGAGGCATGATCAGTACCGCAGGGACTCAGGATGCCTTGTTCCAAGAGCGCAGTCGATTGGAGGATGAACGTTCGGAGATCCAGAAGCGGCGCAACTACTGTGCATCGGTCCTCAGCAAGATCAGATCCACTTCGGACCTGCGTAACGTGCCGGCACCGTCCTCTTCAGGTATTGATGATCCCGTCCTGAACAACCTGGTGATCGAGATCACGCGCCTCTCCGCCGATCTCGCTGCCCAGAACCTGTCGACCGGAGCACGCAGCAACCCCACCGTCATCGCCATGGAGCGCAAGCTCAACAACTTGAAGGGTTCATTGGCGCAAACAGCGGAGAGCCTGGTGGAACAAGCGGACATCAGCCTAGCCGAGATCAACCGCCGATTGGGTCGCACCAACTTCCAGTACAATCAACTGCCCGAGAACGAGCGCCAGTTGGTGAACATCGAACGGAAGTTCAAGCTGAGCGACAACCTGTACAACTACCTGATGGAGAAGCGCGCCGAAGCGGGCATCGCCATCGCCAGCGACCAAGTGGACAAATCGGTGGTGGATACTGCACGGATGCTCGGCTTCAAGCACGTTTCCCCCAGTAAGAGCAAGATGCTTGGTGGAGCCTTGTTCCTCGGCCTTTTGCTTCCGATCGGTTTCATTTTCCTGCGTGACCTGATCCGCGACCGCATCGACGACGTTGAAGAACTCAAGCGCCTGAGCCGACTTCCGGTCCTGGCGGTCATTCCAGCCAGCAAACGCAAGCGGATCACGGCGGATGAGCCGAAGTCCTTGTTGGCGGAGTCGTTCCGCACCGCACGGGTCAACCTGCATTACCTCAACGCCAACTCGGCGCGCCAGGTGATCGGGTTCACCTCATCGTCCAGTGGCGAAGGCAAGACTTTCTGTGCTGTGAACTTGGCCACGGTGATGGCCCAGGCCGGAAAGACCACCTTGTTGATCGATGCGGACATGCGTCGGCCTAACGTGGCCAAGACCCTGGAACTACCCGAAGGGCCGGGCCTTTCGA